>ERZ1034928.22-NODE-22-length-97945-cov-60.461314_pt1 | contig 97945 bp, 177 predicted proteins | sample MGYA00520627_ERZ1034928 | MGnify/ENA primary metagenome ERZ1034928 (study PRJEB33766, sample SAMN09781755) | gut metagenome | biome: gut microbiome | host: Homo sapiens | place: Madagascar | study: EMG produced TPA metagenomics assembly of the PRJNA485056 data set...
ATAAGTTCAACAAATCAACTGTTCTTTTTTCAGTCTGTTCATATGATGTAACACTAGGTTCAGAACCACTAAATCTTATCTTACAAAACTTTAGTACAGCCTAATTCAACCAATATAATGAATCATTAACAAGAGGTTTATTCAATGTATCATCTATCTTATTTATTTCCATCTCGAAAGCTGTCAATATGTCAATATATCTCATTCTTCATCCTCCTATTCTTTATCTTCGTTTTTCTTTTTAGCTTTAGGTTGACTTAATTTGTATTTTGTACTTACATATAGATCAACTGTACCTTGTACTAAATCATCAAAACATTCATACGGTAATTCACATGCACTAGTTTCGGCCAATGTTATTGGCTAAGGTGTTCTTATATAGAAAAGATTTGTATCAAGAATAGTCGTATATACATCATGAAAAAGAGTTAATTTTCTTTCATTGTTATATTGCGAAACTGCAATTACCGGTTTTCTCATTATAAAACCAGCATTATAAACTTCATTTATGATATTATTTATATCTTGAATATTATCGATATATTCGTTATGTACTTTATATGCATTAGTTGCTTTTATATATAAAGTATTCTTTATAAGACTTGTCGAATCTATATACGATAAATATTCAGAAGGAATAGTATATACAACCGTATAACCATCTCTATCAATATTTGTTTGTAGAGGTTGTTTTGTATATAATGTAGACAAATAGTCATTTAATTTTGAAGACAATCTTTTATCATCCTTAACTTTACTCTTAGATAGATATACGTCTTTTATAAACATATTCTAATACTGATTTAAGAATGATACAATATCATCTGTTTCAATCTTATTCTATAACTACATGGTTGGGTCCATCGTTTGAAGTCTACGTTCAATTTCGATTATCATCGCTCTAGTTTGTTCATGTGTCATGATTCAAGTGATTTAGTTTGCATCTCTGTAGATATTCTTGGATCACCAACTGTTCTACATGCAAATATTATTGCTAAGTTAATTAACTCTTCACACATTGTGTCAGATAATGGGAAATTTCCAATACTTTCATCTTCTAATTTATCTCGCATTAATATATCAGAAAAATAATACGGACGTTTTATATAATCTATATATACATGATTACTAACCATGTTCTTCATGTCTTCTCCTATAAATATATTTATAGTATCACCAGCTATATAACAAACAGGATGTTTTATCCATGGTTTATTTGTTGAACTTTCTTCAAATTTATAAGAATACATTTGTGGTATTATATGTATTTCTTCAAGTCTTTTATTAGTAATATCATTAGGTTTTATATACATTTGAAGATAAACATGTGTTATATATAAAATATCTTCTCCATTGGTAATATCACATAAATATTTATTTGAATAGCTATTATCTTTATTAAAATTATATATTTCCTTTTTGTATATTAATGTTTGCAAATCAGCTACACCTTTCATATCTAAATCGAGCACTTGTTTTCTAGGATTATTACCAGTGACCTTTTGTGCTATAAGTGCCAACATTGCTTTATCTAACAATGTAGCAACTTCATATTTCGTTAGTGAAGGATATGACGAAGATATATCAGCCTTGTCATATTCAATCATAAATTTTTTATAAACATCTTTATACGTCATATCTTCATTTTATTTTATTACTTGTTTTCTATCTGTGTTATAATAGAAAGCTTTAGGTCTTGGTTCTTCTTTGCATCCAAGTATGCTATAGCATCTTTGAGAGAATCAGCAAACAACTCTGTACCATAATAATACTGAGTGCGATCTTTACGTACTACACCCTTTGCAATAGCCTCTTCAAGTATAAATTGAGTGTCCTTCTACTTGTTATTGATCCAAAGATCAAAGAACTTCTTAGGCTGCTTATCTATAAGATTAAACAGTGTTGATTCAACTAACTCATTTGACATTCTTTCAGAGTTCATACCGAACAAACGTAAACACTTACGCATATTATCAAGTGTAAGTTTACCAAATTCGATAATAGCATCACGACGCAACTTATTGATCTTATTAGCCTCTACTGCTTCAGCCTCTCTATTGATTAGAAGATAATCCTTACCAGCAGAAAGCTTATCCAACGATGTAGCTACTCGCTTATGTCCAGAAAGGAACTTAATCATCATAGCTTGACGTGGAATCGAATCATCTAAAATAAGTGTTCGTGTACCAATCTTTATATTGTATGTAATCCAAAAATCACTTGTACGAGCAAGAGTACCCTTTTCGTAACCTAAAGCTTTTTCAAAATATTCTTCATCCTCAGGTGTTAAACCTGTATATCTCATCCCAGAACGAGTCCAATAAGGTGCGATATAATCACAACAACCTTTGTACTTAAGAAGACCTGCCCAGGGGTTTTTCTTTTTAATCTTTAATTCAACTACCATAATTTATAATTAGTGTGTTGTAACGTCGTACACCTGGGAATAAATCCCAGGCTCGATCGTTATTTATTTTTATTTTTTTATTGTTTATTACGCACCAACGTATGAACCCTCGATGCTATCCTCAGCATCATCAGCATCACAATAAAGGATACCACATGAAAGCGGGTTGCGGAGCATAATACCCTCTTCACCAAGGAAGTGTACCTGATAACCATCACGGCTGTTAGAACGTACTGTGTTAATGCTATTTGAGTAACCCTGCGGAGTTACAGAACCTGCTGTACACCACTGTACAAACTCACGACCCTTACGACATACCTTAACGATATTTGCCTGACCATCACGCTGACCAAGATCAAGGAAAAGGAATGTATAAGACATAAGAGGTTTACCTGTCAACGGATGAAGCTTACGGAACATCTCCATATTATCAAAGAGACCACAACGCTTAACTGTAAGCTCAATACCGTTTGTCATCTTATATGTAGTAAACTGACCACCAAGTGTGAGATCCTGACCAGAACCAGAAATAAAGTGTGTATCAATCATCTGGAAGCTAGCTACCTTCTCCTTAAGGATACGGTCAAACTCTCTGATACCCATCTCACCAGTGAGAGCCATAAACTTACGCTCGTTTGTACCAAGCATGTTGTAGCAAAGGTCAAACAAGAAGTCCTCGAACAACTCACATGTAAGTGTAGTATAATAACGAATATTTGACGGAGATACCTACTCGAACAAACCTGCAGAAATAGCAACTGAACGACCATTAGTACCCTTCAAACCATATGTACCATCTGAGTTACGGTTAGAGTGTGCGAACAGAAGCATCTTCTCCTCACGCTTCTTCCACTCACGAAGAGCCTTCCAATACTGATAGTCAGACCAAAGGTATGACTTCTTACCTGTATCAGGATCAGTAAGAGCAATAGCCAATACTGTAGAATATGCGTCACCTGTAATATCATATGACATACGAAGTGTCATAAGGTTGTTACGCATCTTAAACGGAGTCTGATATCCCATGATATCTGCCTCATCACTGTACTCCTCGTATGCTGAACCAATACGGTCTACCTGACGACCAGGGAGGAGATACATAGAAGGAATATAAGAAGCATCTGAGCCATCAGCTACATAGCACTCATATACCCAAGCATTACCGTCCTGATACGGAGTACCAGATACGCGAACCTGGAAATTAATATCATCAAATGCGAGGATTGCACCAGGACCGTACCAACGCTCCTCAAGAGCAATATAAATCGGTGAACGGTTAATACCAGGAGCCTCTGTTGCACTTGTAATAACGTTACCGTCGCACTTAGCCCATACGATATTTACTGCATGATCCTGATCGATCATTACAGACCACTCATACTCGCGGTTATCAATAATCATTGTCTTGCCGAGACCACCAGTAATAAGGTCAATAGCTGTAGATACGCCGTCATCCTTTGTACCAAACACAAGCGAAAGAAGACCAGATACCTGGTGAGGATTTGTCAGCAAAGCGTTAGAAATCATATTCTCATCTACCAGGTCTGCAAAGCGCTTGCCGCGATACAGCTGGAGACTATTAAGCAAATTGTTATTCATATTATTTTTATATATTTTGATTAATTTTTAATTTAACTGAAGAATTTTGACGCAAGTTCAACAGCTGATTTTGGTTTTTCTTCTGTATTATAAGTAGATCTATTTCTACTTGAATGTCTTAATATTTTTCTAAGTTTTTCTGTTGCGGATGATTCTCCGTCTCTCTTAGCTGTAGTGATTAATGAATCACCTTTCATAGTGATATAAGCAGTAGTTAGAAGATTATTAATAAACTTATCTTGATCATTATAATCCTTCTAGAACTTTGAAACTCCGTCTTGATCGACATTAAAGATATAATCAGCAAGTTTTGCTCTGTCTGATGCAGGAATCTGTATACCCTGTACAGACTGAAGATTATTAATCTGATTCATACATTGTGTATAAAATGCTTTTTGCTGCTCTTCTTGCTGCTGCATGTACAACTGCTGTTGCTGCTGTTCATACTCGATCTGTTGTTTCTTAATAGTCTTTAATCTAGATAAAGCATCTTCTGACTCTTCTCCAAGCATATCGGCATCTTCATAACGCTCTATCTTATTCTTTATTTGTTCGTCAGTATATCCATTATATCGAAGCAACTCACTAATTACATTTTTCTAATTAGTCTCATCATCCATATCAATACTATCGTATGACAAAGATGCTTGCTGCTTTCCATAAAAGTCTTCAAACTTTCCACCATTCTTAACATATTCGTCAAGCTGTTGTACTCGTTCATCGGCATACTGTGGGACAGAATTCTGATTAACTACCTATCTTATATAATCAGTTAAATCATCTACAGTTAATGGACGATCTTCTTCTTTAATATCATCCATATTCCAACCAAAAGAATGTCCAATAGCGTCAAAAAAGAGACCAACTTGTTCTGCTTCTCTTACATCAGCATCAGACGGTTCATCTTCATTTTCGTCTTCATTGTCAGTCTCTATTGGAGTTTCTTCATGATTGTTATTTATAGTGTTCTGTGGAATGTTACTATCGTCATCTTTAGCTGACGGATCAGTCTCATCCGCATCAATATCCTCAGCAGGATTATCTGCTGGCTTATTTTCCTCAATCACATCTTCGAATTCATTTACTTTATCCATGTCTGTTTTAGACGTTCTTTCTGCAGGATCGCCATACACAGATGTCAATAGTGAATCGAATGCGGTCGGTTTTGTATTATTTTTATTCATAAATTATTATAATAATTTAAATTTGTTATTAAATTTTATTTTATTCGCTGTTCATTCAGCGTATTATTTCTTAACATAATTACCAAATCTGTTATACAACATATTATTTATATTAATCTTTGTAATAACCGTATGGTCTAGTTACTTTAGATCGACTAGTGTATTTGTAGTTATTTTTCTTAAACCTAGCGTCACTAAGTGTATTTGTTTCAAAATGTCTCTGTATAAGTTTTTTTATATCCTACTAACCCAATCCTGTAGTGTTTTTATAAACGTTATTCTAAGACTTTACTTTTCTTTTTTGTGCAATGGGACGTTTTATTGTAACTTTCACTTCTGGCAAAACAGTACCGTTACCATTTGTACTTGCTTTAGTATACTTTCGTATCTAACTAGGGTTACTTTGAACATTGCGCTTTCTAAATGTTGATTTATATCTATTATTAACATTATTATCGAAACGAAGAAGTTGTCCCGATCTTATCATATTAATATCTCTAATATCATTTAGTTTTGCAAGTTTTTCTACAGATATTCCATGTGCTCTTGCTATCTAACTAAGAGTATCTCCATTTTTAATCTGATAATATTGACTTTGGTGTTTTTTTTGTAGCTGTTGTTCTTGCATTGCACGCTGCTACGTATAATCCTAAAATTGATTTTGAATATCTGTATCGACTTGATTTTCGTATTGCAAATCATAAGGAGATTCATAAATCTAATTCGTGTTTATATTTTGATCTGGTATCCAACCTTGTTGTATAGGTTCTTGGTCAAAATCGTAATAAGGTTGATAATATTCGTTCATAGTAATTATTTTTTATTCCACTTACTTGCATTTAATGCAAATATAGCACGCTTTCTAGTAAGTGGATTTTTAGAATGTGTTAGTTCTTTTGTTGTTTTACCTGTTCTCTTTTTAGTAGCATTAAATTTACCACGATTTGCTGGATTTATATGTATACCAGATTTACCGTGATCAAAAGATTCATCTGATTTCCAATATTGATATACCATAGGTTTAAGTTTTGGTAAAATCGTACGTATATCAATAATTGGTTGATTTACTGGAAATGTTATAGTTCCTAATTTCTATGGATCTAAATATGGTACTTCTATAGATTGTTGTTCTTTAGGGACAGGTTGTACAAATTCCGGTTCATTTGTTTCAGGATTTTGTTGTATTCCAGTTGTCTAATTATAGAAATCACGTCTATTTGCCAAATCTTGTGCTACAGCTCTATCTAATGATTTTAATGTATTTAATTTACCTAAATATTGCGCAGCAGTTTGTCCTCTAAAATAACCTTTAGAACCTAATTCGTTTACAAAACCATTTAGATCTTTTGCATCTATTGCATTACGATATCTACTTGTCATTAAATCTAAGTAATAATCTGCAAAATCTCTATCTGATTTAAATTTTCTATAATTATTACTTCCAGGTATTTTTATACCTCCATAGTTATGTTGTCTAGAAATACCAGATGTTCCATATCCAGATTCATGACTTATCTATCGCATTAAGTTTGTATATGCGGCATTTATATTCTTAACACCTCTTGATACTAATCCTTGATAAATAAGTGGACCCATTCTATGTACAAAACCTCCAATTTTTCCTCCGCCATATTTAGGTAAGTTTATCTTTACTGGATGATCTTCATTTCGATTTAAATAATTACGAGTAACATCATAGTTAAAATAATTCTATAACTATGATGCACTTGGTGTATATTCAGTACCTGCTTCATTCCAATGTCCTCCTATTATACCTAATGGATTAAAATCACTTATATTACCACTAAATGCAGATTCATCTGAAAAAGTTGGATGATACATTGTTTTACCTATATCTGTAAAATGTGCATCCGGATCTGCTTGCAACATACGTTCAGCCATAAACGGTTGTAGATTATAAAATGTCTCATAATTATATGTAGGATCATTTAACATCTACATTTCAACTAATAACGGATCTAAAGGCTTCATTGGGGCTTTTGTCCAATCTTGTGCCTTCTTGTCTGCAAGTTTATCCATCCAAGAATAAAAGTTATTTTTCTTTTTCATAGTCACTGTATTACATATTATTTAACCAGGGAGTTTTAATTACTACAGGTGTTCCGGCATTATCTATGAATGTTAACCCAGCCTTTATTATAGGGTTTTCAATTTTCCATTTTTTCATATATTCATCGGGTTTAAATTTCCAAATATCCTATCCTTTAAAGGGTGGATCAAATAAATTTGGCGCAGACTCAAGATGTCCTCCAACATTTGGAGTAGGCCCTTGTGTCATATTAAATAATCTTTCGTGATCATTAGACATATTCCAATTTTCTTTAACTGGTGGCCCGTCATATAGATATTCTTTACTCGGAGTTGTCTCATATACCTATACATTACTATATCGTTCTGGATAATTATTTTTTATGTATTTTTCATGTACCCCAAAATCACTTCCTTTACCCTTATAAATTAAACCATATCTACTGTCAATTTGTTTGTTGTATAAATACGCATCAATTAAATCGTTTGCATCAGGTATTATTGCATTGTGGTTTTCATTTGGTAAAAATCCAGTATATGGTCTATATTGTCCGTTTTCAAACGGAGTCATGCTATTATATCTTCCAAACGGTCCTGTTTTTTTACCAGAAATTATATATTTTAATATATCGAACCCTCTTCTTTTATCATTATGTAATATATATCTTAATTGGTCTTGTAATATCGGAATTGGATTGGCTGCAGATGTGCCACGCATTGCTACTTCTGCCAGTCGCTTACCTGTATTTGTTTTTGCAAAATGTTTTATTACATATTGTGGAGTATTTCTATAAAGATCTTTACCGATATATGACATTTTATTAAATGGGATTTTACTATATGAATTAAATAATTTGGATATAGGATTCTGTAAAGATTTTAAAGCGACAGGTGTTGCTAAATCAAAAGCAATATTTGCAATAGGATTATTAAAACCAGTTCCGCTAGTAAGATTACTTCCAAAAGTACCATCACCGGTCAAGCTTCTTGCGGCTGCACCTACATAAGTAGAGGGGGAATATAACTTCGTTATAGCATTAGTAAAATCTTCAAAAGCTTGATTATTTTTCTATTGTTGATAATACTACTTTGTCTACTCATCTTTCTTCCAATCCAGCCGTCTTTGTGCGTTACTTCTATTATCTGTACTTACAACTTCATTTCTTCTTCTTACTATACGTGGTTTTTGTCCAGGAAGATTAACTATAGATTCGCCACTTTTTGGTTTATATTTAACAGGCTTTACAACAACAGGTTTATTATTTTTTATAGCATCCGTTTTTTGTGTATATTGTGTCTTTGGTTTATATTTAGCCAAAAATTTTCTTAATTCGTCTTTTGTCATCGCTCGCCTGATACTTTATTCTTCAATGCAGTTTTAGCTTTAAGCTACTCTCTTTCCATAGCTGCCTTATCCTTCTGTTCTTGAAGTTGTGTTTCGTGTTTCATTTTATCTCTCTCAAGCTATATCTTAGCGTCTTCTATCTCTTTCTTTTGTTTAGATTCATAACGCTTAGAATAAGCATCTTCACGTACCTTCATTTGTGCTGTAGCATCTTTAGCTATTTCGATCGGGTCAGGTATACCATTATTATCAGCATCTTTTTCTTCAGTACCACGATATGCAGATATCTCTGCTACAGTAATCTTGGTAGCATTATCTTGATCTATCTTATATCTATCAAGATCCATTTGTGCTTCCTGTAACATAAGTTCTTGTTGTTTAGCTTCATTCTACATTTGCTGAAGTTGCTGTTGTGCAGCCTGTTCTGCTTCTTGCTGTTGCTGCTGAAGTTCTTCTTGTCTCTTCTGCATAGCTGCAAGCTTCTGTTTAATTATATTAAAGTTGTCATTTGTAAGTATCTCTGCAGCTTCCAAAAGACTTGCACCATTCTGCATAGCAGGTTGTATAAGCTGTTGTAACTTCTGTATATTCTCAAGATCTTTAGAAGTATCGCTAACAAACACGTCCATGTCTTCATAATAGAACTTATCAGATATATCCAAGAAGGCTCTTTCGCCATTATCAAATACATATGATAACTTCTTCTTGTTTGACTGCTACCAAGCACCTTTTGCGGTGTTTAACAACATATTAAGTACATGTCTCTTACACTGAGCATGTGCCCAGAATAAAGGTTCAGTTATATGTGAAGATTGTACTACAGAACGTTCAACATTTCCTACTAACTCTGAAGAACTAATAGCTCCTTGGCGTTGTTCAGTAATACCAGATATAGTTCCTGCAAGCTGTTCTATCTTATCCATTAATTGAATATACTCAGCTATAACATTTGACATAGTTAAGTCTAATGCTGTTATTTGATTAAACTATGCTGGTTTACCACCCTCTCTACCTGGAACATTCCAAGATTCGTCATAAGGGTTTATAAAGTTAACACCTACACTTGATAAATAGTGCATCCATCGTTCAGGTGTAATATTCATAGACTTAGGTATCTAAGTTATATCCATATTTATAACCTTACCTTTGTCTCTAGCTATTGCCAATTCGAGTCTGTACCACAATACAATATACATATATTGTAAAGGTTTTAATATACTTACAAGCGATCTAGGTTTACTGTTTGTGTTACTATAAACACAACCACAATAAGGAAGTTTTTGACTATTTGGGTTATCTAAGCTTACGTGTTGATATTCTAATGGCTGTATACCAAAATACAAATCACTGCCAGCTCTATAACCTTCCCATACTTCGATTACCCAATCTGGTTCTATAGATATTTCATTACCTATCTTCTTATATGTCTCATCGACGATTTCAGTTTGCATTGTACCAGTTTCATCAGCAACTGTAACATAGTAAATCTTCTTGAACGACTTCCAACAACAATGCCATACATTAACACAATATCTACTTTTTTGATCAAAAGCAGGATTGTCATATATATGCATAGAAATACTACTTCCAAAATTATCAACAATGTCTTTTTCTCCGGCATCGTTCATAGGCTTACCTGTAAGCATTTCATTAAGCTTATTGAGGTCTTTTTCACTAAGCTTATCGTAGTATCTATCATATACTTCTGCAACAGGTAATCTCATCTTACGACAACACCAAGATCCATCTTCTATAAACTCAAGGTCTGGACTCTTATCATAAGAAAAGAATAATGGATTTACTCTCTCCATATAAGGATCACCGTTTTGTACACCAACATAATATATTTCATTTCCAGATATTAGAGCATCTTTCCAGCCTTTTATAAACTCGTTATCTATACCAAGTTTCTCTCTTAAATACTGTAATGTATGATATGCTGTATTCTCAACAACATCTTTATACTAAGAATCCATATATTTAGCAATTTGTTCTGGTGGCATTATTTCTCCATTTTGTAACTATTGCTAAAACTGTTGCTGTTCTTCTGGACCAAGTTTTGACATTATTGCAGACATCATATATTGCTACAATAACTATTTTTCTTTATCCATAAGATCTGAGGCAGCTTCTTGTGATGTTCTAACTACTCTAAAGTTCATAGGACGTTTTGTTTCTTCTCCTATCAACAAATCTATCTTAGGACGAATTATATTAAAATCCTAAGGTGTAGCTGGGAAGCCATCGTCTACTTTAAACGGGTTTGTAATACGTTTAAAATCTTTTTCGTCAAATATACTATTATAGAGATTATAATAGGTCTAAATTTCACCATTTGGTGTTTTATACATTCCACTTGAGACTATATTTCCTTCCCCTATTATATAGTCAACACAACCATGCTGCCATGCTTCGTCTTTCTTTGATAAAGGAAGCTTCTGTTGTGGGAATGTAGCATTATATAAATTATCTTCTACTCTTACCATTATTAAAAACTAAATAGAGGTATATCATCTTGCACACTATCGTTTTTGAACCATTGTTGTCCAAACAAAGGCATGTCAAAGAGTTCAACCTATTTATTCTATTCTTGTGATTTACTAACCTTTACTTGATATAACTCTTCTCTGTATATCATAACCATACACAAAGCTATTACTCTATCGACGTTTTTAACACCATCGTTTTCTATAAGTTCTTCAATTAAAGGTTCACTATATATTCTCTCTACGTTAGGATGTCCTGGTTCATACTCTTCAAGTAACCACTCTAATATTAAACCTTCTCCATAAGCTCTAATAGCTTTTGTCATATGGCATCCTTTACGTCTTTGTACCTTACTGTCCTTAAAGACTTCTGATATAATCTTATCGGGCTAATCTGCAAGTAAGTAATCACAGTGTTTGTTTGTAAAGTAAGGATATATACCCTTACGTTCATTCTCAAATAATAATCTAGCATTATAAAACACTAGAAGTTTTCTTACATTTTCATAATATTCCTCTGCTGTATCGGGTCTTCCTGAATATTCAGCTACTATAACATCTGTCCAAGCTTCTCCTGCTTTTACACGTTTGAATATAAATACTGACCCCAATGAATTCGTAAATGAATCATCGTGGTCATAAGGATCACATCCTCCGATATATAATCCAAACGGTGGATCTTTTATTGGGTATTCCCATATAACTATAGATCCATGCGGTTTATCACCTTTCTTTAACGGATATTCTGTAATATCTCCTGTCTTCTTTTCAGTTGCAGTTATCTATCCATTACCGTCCCAATTGAGATCTACTATATGTTTCATATTACGTAGTTTAGTATTAGTACGTAATCTAGTTAATTGATCTAACAATAGTTTTCTTGGAAATATATTTTTACCAAGTTCAAGTACAGCTTCTCTCGGTTTAATTGGTCTTTCGGATATAAATCTATCTATAGACTATTGCGATGCTCCTCCGTCTCTAATTTTATTACGTTGTTCAATTAGATTTTCAACAGCTTTTTCTTTTAAGCTGTTACCATCCTGATCCATATAGATATAATTACCGTTTTCATCAAACGACTCAAGATTACTCCATGATGGAACAAAAAATCCACATTTAGTCTATTCAGCATTATCATCCCATATATTTGGAAACGCTAATACATTATATGCTTCTGGTTTATAAAATAATTCTTTCAAACCAGTAAATGATGATCCTTCAGTACCACCAGTACCAAAAGCTATCATAAGACCAAATGCTATTCCATCGTCAGTTTCAACAGAAGGCTGCTCTATTCGCCAAGCATCTAATAATCCTGGGAATTTACCTCCCTCTTCCCATAATACAAGTTTACCACGAGTACCACGAATACGTTCAGGATCATTCTTAAGAGTTATACCTGTTATAGATGACATGTAACCCTATTCGGTCTGTTTACCAAATTCATCAGTAATCTTATAACCAGCAACTCTTTCCATACGTGTGGACACAAGACGTTGTTTTGCCCATGCAGTATGTTTATCTATAAAATCCATTATCTACCAAGCTTTTGTTAGAAGACCATCACCTATAAGGAATTTTTGTTCAGAAGCTACTGCGAAATTTTTAGATCCGGGAATTAACTCATAATTACGTACAAGCATTGAAGCCCCTTTAAAGGAGTATCCTCTCTATCTGCTCTTCAGCACCGCCATGTGTTTTCCATCGTCTTCAGCTTGTTCTATAGCGTCATAATAATAACAATCATAATCCCAAAATCTAGGAAAATCTAATATACGTTCTCTTCTAGTACGTGTATTGCCATATCTATCTGTATATGAAACTTCTTTTAGTTTCATAATAGGACTATAATTTAAATAAAAATAATGATACCCTGTAATACTGTCACCATCTGGTGCAGTATAACCGTTTAAACATCTTTCTGTTTCTTGATCCCAATAACTATTATAATTAGTAGTTCCTCTTGGTGCTAATGTATAGCATTTGTGTTTCTTAAAAAATTCAGCAGCAGGACTAAACTTGATTGTATTCTTAATATGTTTATTGAAATCTACCATAATTATTTAGTTATAGGTTTAAACAAATTACTATGCATGCATATTCTGTTCCCATATTCATCAATTAAAATGGCATTTACAATAAATGTATCTTCATTTATGACGTTTCCATCTTTTACAACACCTTCTGGGCACGCGAGTATAAATGGTATACATTTTAATTGTTTTTCTTTACATGTTTTACGAAGTACGTCAAGATTTACATTATGTACTCCATCAGTATGCGTAGCCGACCGCTATAACTCTTCAATGTCAATAATATCTTCTACATTAGAAGATATTTGTTTTGTTTGCTTATCGTGTTCCATAATTATCTTGGATTTTCATAAAGACCGATTACACCTCCACCTTTAACTCTACCGGTTTCAGCTTGTTCAGCCTTTGCTTGTTTCATAGCAAGATCTAATGATTTTATAATACCACTAACGTCTTTAAGTAATTTAGATACTTTAGTAGCACTATCTATATCTAAATCAGATCCGCTGTAATTATTCATAACATCCATTATCGCCTCAGCCGCATGTTTAGAACAAGTTAATAATCTAGTCATAGGTGTTTCCTAAAACTCATTAAATCTTTTAGCTAGTTCTTGTACATCTGCGTCTGGTACATAATGTTCATCATTAAAAACATCTTTAGCTACTCTCCACGTACGTTCCTTTTCAGGATAAGCTTCATAAGGTGTATTCCACTTATATCTCCATACTATAAACTCTATTTTCTTTATAGCATCTTGTTTATCTTTAGATTTATTATAGAAATCTTTAAATGGAGGTATAGCTAAATCTTCTGTTTTTAATTGTATTTTACTACCTTGTATATCAAACATTATATTACACTATTAAAACACATTATTATATAATTCATTAATTCTTCCTATTCTTTTTCATAACCTTCCTCTTTCTCAGGAATATCCATAGAATTAAATTTTGCCAAAAAATCTTTAAAGTCATACATCTCAGGATGTCCAACCTATGAAAAGAAAATATGTGTGTCTTTTGCACACAATAAATTATAAAGGTATTTTTTATAACAACTACTAGAATGTATTAAACTTTCTGGATTCTAAATATAATTATAACCAGCATAGTTTAATACATTTCTATTTTTTGCATAATATAATAATTTAACAAAAGTGGAGCTATCTTCGATAAATCTGCGTTTACAATATTCAACATGATCAAATAATTCTTTTCTGACTAATTGTACATTTAAAAAATGTATTGTACCAGAATTATCTTTTATATAATTATTTCCTTCTGATTTACATGCCTTAGGCTTCTTTGTCTTTTTATGTTTACCTTCTATAGCTATATAACCAGAAGATACAATATCAAATGTACCATTCTCAGTTCCATCTACCATTGTCTATATATACTCTTTATTGTAATAATCATCAGAATCTAAGAATGCTATATAATCACCAGTAGCGTTTTTAATACCAGTATTTCTAGCACAACCAGCGCCAAGATTAACATCATGTTTTATATATACTATTCTATTGTCTTTATATTTTTTTACAATCTTTTCTGTATTATCTGTTGAACAATCATTCACGACAATGAGTTCTATATCATCATATGTCTAATTTAACACGGAACGAATTGCTCTACTTATTGTTTTTTGCGCGTTATATGCGCTCATTATTACTGATATTTTCATTATGACATCTTTTTTATTGTTCCTTTATTTACCATAATTTTTGCTTGTGCATATGCATTTGCAGAATCATATATATACATATCTATATAACCCACGCATAACTATCTAGATAAATTAGCGTCTCCTATATACTACGCAATACCTCTAGTATTATTATCATTATCTTTAAGTATAAGTGTTGCATTATTTGCAATACAAAATTTTGGGTATTGTTGTCCGATTACAAGTATCATTGGATTTATCATATCTACTGCAGGTGTACGTTTGTCTACACTTGTACATTTTAAAGATATAACTTTATTTGTCTTTGCCAATCTCTTAGAAAAATATGTAAGTCCACTTTTGTCAAGTATTTCCATTATCCGAATATTTGTGTAAATATTGTATCTATTTCTGTATTTGATAAAGTAGATATACCTAATGATGATGTAGTAACATTTTTAATTTTATTATCTATCTCTACTTTACCATATGTAAATGCCTGAGCTTTTACATTAAATTCACTGTCTTCTACATATGTTCCAAGATCAACCTTGTCAGGACCTATTGTCCTATTTTTACCATTTATAGTAACTATATGAGTATGATCTTTTGGAGAAAGTCCAAGCATTACTTGTCTCAACTTCGCATCAGTATGCCATAAAAGGTTAGTGCTTACTGCTTCTGTTTTAGCGTTATTATTAACAATTGCAGGTAATTCCGCAGAACTATTTAATATATACGAAGCTGGCGAACCAACAACTCGTTTTACATATGTATTTTCTGCTTCAGTTTTCTTAATATAATCTGAAAGATCTACTGTAGCTTTATATTCTCCAAGTTTTTCCCAAGTATTATTTATATACATATACTCGGTATATACATTCTGAGTGCTGGCATCTACTCCAGTATTTTTAATAAGATAAATCTTATTTGGATTTATGCCAGTAGTAGGCAACGTATTATTTGCAGGTACTATAAATAAAGAAAGATCTATTGTAATATCAGATGTATCTTCAGTAGTTTTAAGTATAGACTTACCGTTTATTTTCCTGAATGCAGTATCAGCTGTAGAATTAATATGTCCATCTGCATTTAAAGTAATAGCACCATTTGGTTTATTTGCACCTTTACCTAATATATTGTCTAAATTTTTGATTTGTTTGTCATATGTATTTAACAAAGCAGTAACTGATTTTCCTGAATCCGGAAGTATTGTATTTCCATCGATATCTTCTATCTTTACCCAACCAAGACTAGATGTACGTTTATCGTAATCTTTTAACATATATGTACCGGTATTCTTAACATACCATTTCTGTCCTACAGCACTATCAGTATCGTTATTAAGAAGTGCACTTGGGTTTATAAGCTACCAATCATATAGTTCATACAGATCGTCAACAGTATCTACAACTCTGTGTCCACCAATATGACGAGCATCTATTATAGACCATCCATCGGATGTCATTTTATTTGGCAACAATGGTGCGCCAAATGGTTTTCCGTAAAAATTAATATTTGTTGTCATATCACTTTATTGTTATAGTTTGACCTGCTGTAAACTTACCAGTATCTTGCATTACATATAAAAAATATGTCTGAGAAGTTCCAGCTGAATTTTTAATAGTTATTTCCTGTGGAGCCTGTGTTCCAAAAATATTATTCAGGTCATATTTACCATCTCCAGATACCTCAAAACTACTAATCTTATTAGAGCCTGTGCTATTTTTAAGATAAGCATATGCCCAATATTTATTAGTATTATTGAAGTCATTAACAGTAAGTGCAGTTGCCGTTGAACGAGCCTTACTTAAAGTTTTAATATCTGCTTCTGTAAGTCCTGTTTTCTTAGTAACGTAACCATAATACTTATATGCGGTATTTATAATAGGTTCTGTTACTGTTGCTGTATGAGTATGATTACCTCCAGTTATAGGAACTATATTATTATTTTTAAGCTCTACTCCACCGCTTTTAACAGCAGTAACTGTTACTGTAGCAATTTCAGCACCTGTCGGTACTTTAAAGTCAGGAGTAGAATACAATGAAGATGCTGTACCAGATGCAGGAATAGTAGGTCCCCATGTTCCGGCTGCAGTTTTTGGGTTCTGTCTGTTTGCATCTGCAGTCCATTTCCAAGATCCAGACCATTTGATAGTATGTCCTATTTCCAAATTAGTAGGTTTAGTTGTCTAAGTCTTTGTAGTGCCAGAAGCATCTTTAATTGTCCATGTTTCGTTTGTTATTACTGGCAGTACAACATCCTTACTTGCACTAGAACGCATTGCATCTACATAATCAAAGTATGATGATTTAAGTTTTTGAGTATAATGTTTAAGGCCAGTTTCGTCTAAATATTTAGTCATTGTTTTATAACGTTATTATAAATCTCATCTATATCTTCGTTTGTCATTGATTCAGGTTTGCTTATTTCAATTATATCAGTTTTTTTAACATATCTATTTTCAGCATAATCAAATTTAACGAAATTCTAGAGATTTGTGTTATTTAATTTATCAACAAAATACCGGATACTGTTTGCATCTAAAATATCTCCTTCTTCAAAATTTGCATTTAGTGCATTATCGAATTCATCGAACATACATACATTCGGTATCCTTGGATATTTTATGTCGTTTATAAGTTTCGATCCGAGTAATTTTATTTTTTTCACTTTAATTAAAAACAATATTTTTGCTCATAAGATCAGCAAGCCACCTACGAAATTGTATTCCTTCATAACCATCTACATCGTTAGCAACAGCCACAGCATATTTTATACATTCAACTTCATCGTGAAGTATATCTGGATAAAAGTCAGCATAAGCCATATTTGCAGTATATGTAATATCATATATATTAGAATTATTTCCAATATGTATATCATTATCATTTAAATACTGCTGTATAAACTCTGTTGTAAATTTATGGTCAGAACCGTTACTATTTACCATATGCGACAAAGCGAAACTTAAAGATTTTTCATCAAAATGTTTATTGTGCTAATCTATATAAGTTTTTAATCCATCACTATGAACGTTTAATTGTTCATCTTTATTATCACTATGGTGTATTGTTATTATCTTCATGATGCTAAGTATTTAAAAATTTATTGAACATTTCTTTCATTTCATCTATTGATTTCTCAATATTTGTAAATCTTACATCTACTTCTTGTTTCTCTTTAAAAGCAGGATTTAATTCAGAAAGTAGTTTATTAGATTTCTCTAATATCTACTTCTGTTCATCTATAGAATTTATAACAGATTCTGCTGAATTCTTCATAGCTTCTATTTCCCTAATCAAACCTTCTTTATCTGTAGATAATACAATACTACCTGCATAAGTAATTGACAATCCTTCAGGTATAGTATATGTCGCAGATTTACCACAGTTGTCAATAGTAACATCTATCACCATCTAAGTGTTTATAGGATTAGCTGGTTTAGACATTACATCCATTCTTGGAAAACCTATCGATAATACTTTACCCTAAGAGACTGTCAATTCTTGCTTATCCAATATATATACTGGATAATTTTGTTTTATATCTTTAAATAACATACAATATGGATTTAAATAAGGGTGGGATTAACCACCCTTATTGATTAATTACGCTGCAGCAGTTGTTGTCGGTTTAAGAGCCTCAATCAATACAGCGTTCTGCTTCTGCTGACTAAGCTCAAGACGAGCATCATTATATCTCTGCTGCAGATCAGCTGTCCAGTGACTATTCAACGTATCGATGATTCGCTGAGTATTATCCTGTCCAGATCTTATTATATCACACTTGTCGGTAGCCATCTGATAACCAATAGCTGAGAAACCACGTTCAATACCACTATTAGTAGTATTAAATGCGCTCATTATTGAATTGGTCTGACCACACGTTGCCAACTATTGTTCGTAACCCATTTTGATAATGTTTTGCTGAGTCTGGCAGCAGCAATTCTGCAAAGCAGAAGTTAAGTTAGCATCTCCGAGATTAATAGCATTAATTACTCTTTCTGCAGAGAAACCTACCTGACCTGCTACCGACTGTATACCAGAACGAACATCACAAATCGCACCATTCAGTGAATTGAAATCGCAATTCAAGTTACTTGCTAACTGACTAATTGCACAACCATTACCCTTTATGGCATCTATAATAAGGTTGCTATTCTGATTATCTGACATCTGATTTCTAATAGAATCAAGCTGACAACTATTAGCACCATTGTCATTTCCCCAAAATCTATTAGCAAACATCATCCACACGAGGTATATAAACGGGTTATTACACCAGTTATTCATACCACCATTCATCATAGCTGCCATTGCCATAGGATCATTATTACGCTGATTTGCCAATGTAGCAATCAGAGCATCGTTATTATCGTGCCCTGTACAATAAATCTTTTCAAGCGTTTCCATAATTGTAAAAATTTTAAATTAAACAATATGGACTAGGACAGGATCTATCCTAGTCCTTTAATTAAATAAATATTACTTTTTATAAAAGTAGTAACTAGATTAGGTAACGAACCTACTAAGCTCACTTTGAGATCTAGTTTAATAAATTATATTTTAATTTAAGATATAACATTTAACATACGATTCGTCGTTATCTGTCGAATCATTATCAAAACCGATTGTAGCTAAACCAGAACCTATAGTTGCATTATTACCACCGCCTACTAAAGTTGTATTTAAACCATTATAAACAAAATCCCATTCGTAACAATTTGTATAATTACCATTTTTTGATAATTTATTTGGAATTAATCCTGCAGTTTTTCCAATAGATATATTTTTAATCCAACCTTTTCCATTTAGATCTAATTCCATTATAATATTTTTATCATTTACAATATCGTTACTAAAATTGGACACATCGTTTGTAGAATAAAATTTTCGTTTTTTAGATGTTGTATCATATTGTGACATCAAATTATCAATCTTTATATATGTATCGCTATACCAAAAACCGCAAAATCCTCTATAACATGGTATATCTAATTGATATTGTGTTAAAGTATAATTAAACGACGGTGATTTTAAAATAGTTATTTTTATATTGCACTATCCTTGAGTTTTACCAAATATGATATATCTATTATATTTTGAAGCATACTCAGTTCCCCAATCGATATCATATTCACCATCTGTGTCTATTACAAGATTTCCAGATTGTCTTTTAAACGTAATGGTTTGACCATCTGTAAGACCTTCTATTTTGTATTTATGTGTGCCACCGACAACATTTATAGAAGCATATAACATCCAATCGTTATATAATTTTGAAATTTTTGTAATATTTAACATATTACTATTATTGGCATCTACAGTAGCTGTAACTCTACTTATATTCCAATCTTTCCATGTAGTATTATCTCTAGTTTGTAGATAAAAATAATGAGCAGGTTTAGTTATAATACCTGTATTATTTCCAATACTTAATGTATAATCTACTGGTGCTGTTGGAGCATAAGCATTATATGTAGCTCTAAAATTAACATCTATACAATTGTTTCCTAAACCACCTTGATGATATCCTTCATCTGTTAGATTGCTATTAAAAGCTTTTTTTACATTAAAGTCAGCATACTCTATAAAATAACACCATATTATAGCATTCCATATCTGATAATATAACGGTTTACAGTCTTTTATTTTTTGAGTACATTTTCTAATATGATCTATTGACAATGATGTAACACCTTTACCTAATTGTGATCTAAAATTATCGTCACTTAAAAATCTATCGTATGCTGTTCTATTTTCTCCACCTCTTAAGTTTGGCTAATAATTAGCTACACTAACACCAGTGTGATCAGATAAAGTATTTAACCAACCCCATTTATCATCATTCATAGCGGTTTTTAATAAAGTAAATCTATTTATACTGATAAGATGTGCTTTAACTTCTCTAGCATAATCTACGCATTTTAGAAGAGAAATCCATACTTCATTACCTGCACCATTATTATCTACAGACCATATATAGAATTTAGGAGTGTATACACTTATCTCTCCATCATAACCATTGATAGAACATCCAAATTCAAGTGTAATGGTATCTGCTTTAAAATTCAAGTCTCCGCTTATAACAGTAATATACAATAGTTTATTTGTAAAATCTATTTTATTTATTCTACATATTACATTATTTACTTTAATAAATGCATACAAATATTTATATGTAGTTACTGCAAGTTTAGCTTCATTGTATTTATCTATCGTAGTATCTCCAAACTGAATTGTTGCATGGTATGTATTATTTGGAGAATAATCAGAAGGAATTACCTAAGATTGTTTACCTGTTAATTGTGTTATAGTTATAGCGCTATCCTTTATAACAAAACCAGTATTATCTTTTCTAAACCTACTATCATTAGGGTTACACCAATATTTAATATCAGTACCTTGATGTATACATGTAGCAAATCTAGATTGTATAGGTAATGTTTTATGTAATTCAAGATTACCTATTCTTTCACATGCAGTAGTAGCTTGATCATCAGCTACAGTATGATCCCATCTTATACCATAAGCTGATTTATTAGGGTCAAGATTTGTGCTCCATATAACATTACTTTCATCATCCTCTATTTTTACAACATTACCTTCAGGTATTGTTATAGCTGTAACTTTACTAAAATCCATATTATTAATTTTTAGTTGTACTTACCACTCTTATAGATTTTTTTACTTTAGTACCATCTTCTAAAGTAAATATAAAATCCTCAACAGTATCTCCAGTGAGCTTAATTACGTCTTTAGCTAGAAGTATATCAGACTAACCAAAATTGACGTCGTTTTTATTCATAGGTGTTGCAATATTAAGATTAGTCATTTGATGTAACTCATTCGAATAATATTTAGCACCTGTTATATTCTTTCTTAACATGTTATTTTAATTTTTAATTTTTTTAAATATATACGTATATAAATGAATAAAGGGTACCCTATTATGTAGGATACCCTTCCTCGGTTATTCAACCGGTGTTTGTTCAGTAGACTCTGAAGTCATGTTTTCGACTTCAGTCTCTGTATTATTTAACTCTTGATCATCTGAGTTAGTTTCTTTATCTGAAGAACCATAACCACCTTCACCTCTTTCGGTACTTGAAAGTTCATCTGATTCAATAAGGTTAATTATTGGATATGGCATTATTACAAGTTGTGCAATTTTTGCACCAATTGGATAAACAGCCGGAACACTATCACCTGTTGTATTCTTAAACTTTAATAAAATCTCACCTCTATAGTTTGAATCTATTACACCCACACAGTTAGTAAGTGTTAATGACTTCTTTGCAATACTAGATCTTGGGAATATCAGTCCAACATAACCTTTAGGTATTTCTAAAGCTAATCCTGTATGATATACTATTACAAATTGTCCACATTCATTAATCTCACTATTAACGCTAACTGCTGTTAAATCTAAACCAGCGTCACCATCGTAAGCATAAACTGGTGTTGTAGCTTTATCTGATAATTTCTTAAATCTTACTTCCATTATCTTATGTTTATAAAATCAATAAATAAATAACCTTCTTTATCATTATGCTCTTTAATGAGCTGTTTGTTCTTCAGTTTAGCATATAATTTAGGATATAAATCATCTAATACAGCTAACCATTTCTTATCACTCTTAAATAGAGATGTTGTACTAGAATATCTATCTATAAGATTTGGTACATCTTTATTTTCAAAGTTATATAAAACCTTCCAATCGTATTTTCTATTTCCACCGAAGAATTTTATATTTTTATATGCACGTTCAAAACTTCTACATATGTTTATAAAACGTTTCTCTTTATCTATACTAAGAGGGTCATTCTTTGCTAAAAAATCCTCTTCACATATAATTCTTACGTAACAGTCGCCTTTTTCTTCCAAGAAATCAAGCATACCAATAAAAGCATCAACTCCTCCTTTATAAGCTATTCTACCGTGACGTACTTCTGATTCAAGATCATCATCGTACCATAGTCTTACATCAAATACTCTTGCGCCAAGTTCGTATTGTTTTTCATAATTTACTTCTTGACATTTAGCTGTAAACTTAATTAATTTTTGCCACCATTTTTTAGGTGTTAAATAAGTTAATGAGTTATGTGTTCCTATATTCATATATTTTTTAAATTTATGAACAGTGTATTGGATTCGAACCAACTCCCCACTCCGTTTATAAAGTGTGAACTACCATTATTCTAGCACTGTCTTTTATATTAATGTTATTCTAGTATTGTCCCCCCACTAGGATTCAAACCCAGACTAAGAGGGTTCATAAGCTCGACTGTTGCATCCAATCCTAAGATCGGTCTTCTCGTTCAGTCTGTCACGCTGCTTTCGCTTGCGCCTCGTCAACATTGTTTTCCGAGTCAATTAGAGAAGATTCTAATAACGGATTATTTATTATCCCGCTACCATCCAATATTTTCCAATGACTGTTCAACCAAAAATTGTCTTTATTATATATTATTGTTCTAGTACAAGTCTTTACTCGCTTTGTTTTAACTTCGTTAGCTTCTATTAAAGCTTTGGCAGCTTCCACTAATGAACCGTATCTTGCTAACTCGTTCCAATCTTTGTCGTACCGTATGATATATTTTTGATTGGAATGTTTTTGACCAGATTCATTAACTATTCTTGTAACAACACATCTACGTATTCCAAGTATGGAGGATACCCGCTTTATATTTTTAACCTCATTATATTTCTCTTCAACTTTCTTTCTTAATTCATCTGATATATCATACTCAGAACTATTAAGTTGTTGATTTCTACTTCCGTATGTAGAAGTTTGACTATGACAATTAGGACATAAAAATCTAAGATTTTCTAACCTATTGTCATTATTTATACCATTTATATGATCAAGTTCCAAACTTAGCGTTTTTCCTTGCCATTCAGTACACCCACATATTGCGCACTTGTATGGAATTAAATTGTTTTTAATTATATATCTTCTCAACACTATGCGTTGATGTTTACAATTTTCTTTTAGTATATCTTCTTTTCTTACATTATTTAGCTTGGTTGTTTTTATAACAGCGGACTTACCTTTAAATATAGAATAGTCTAAATTTAAATCATCCATCCTTCTTTTTACTTGGGAGTATCCCCAAGAGTTTCCTTTAACTGTATAACCAAGTTTAAACAATACTTCAGATATTGTTGAACTTTTCTTGAGCAACTCAACAAACTGTTCGTCTGAGAGTTTGTATATTTTATTTTCCATTATTATACATTCAATTATTCATTGGACAAAAGAGCCTCCTGTGCTAATCATTACACCATAGGGGAGTATTGGTTCCTTTCTTAAGGGAACCCGCAAGACTTATCGTCTCGAAACGGTGTTTATTAAGCAGATCCGCTACTGCCGTATAATCTAAATTATAGAGAGTCCTCGTGCTGGAATCGAACCAGCCTATTAGCTTTATATCGCCTGACTCCGCCAGTTGTCTTACGAGGACTTAACTTAAATTACAAGTAGTGGAGAATGTGCGGGAGTCGAACCCACATCTATATTATGGTATAGAAACCCGGTTTTTAAACATTCTCACCCCAGTTTGAAATAATATGGTGTTATGGGAGGAGGACTCGAACCTCCGACCTTCAGCTTATGAGGCTGACGAGCTACCATCTGCTACCATCCCACGGTAGGTGCTGGTGGGCTCGAACCACCGACCGGTTGTGTATAAGACAACTGCTCTAACCAACTGAGCTAAACACCTTTGTACAGTGTTTTGAGGTACACCGTAAAACCTAGTTTTAGTAACCATTAAATATCTTTACAAATTACTTCTTATTTGTAAGCCAATTCCAAAAACGCTTAAATACATTAGGCTTCTTTACTTCTGTATTATTTGGTTTCGTATATACTCCACACAACTTGTCTGCAATTGTAGCAACCTTATTTACAGCAGTATCAAAACATTCATGAATCATCTCTTCAGTAGTCTTGTAGTTGTCTATACAACTCTTCATTGAAACCTTATATTCGAGCATTGTAATAGGCAAACCTGCATTAACCTTTTCGTATGCAAACATATAAATTACATCATTAGCATTCTTACAAGAAGTAATGTCTACTACATAGACGGGTTTAATATTCTTCATAATTCTTTAATTTTATAATTTAACTATTTCCCAAGTTCAATAACTTTCATCACAGCATTTACAGCAGTCACAACAAGGATCTTTACATATTTTTGCATATGACTCATCCTTAGCTTGTTTTGCTGCCATCATTGCAAAGTAAGATGCTACATTCTCTTTAATTGCAGTATTCTTAACTACAACTACTCTATTCTTTACATAATCATAGTCATAAAATACAAAGATTATATCACCTTTGTTTGCCTTCAAAAGATTAATCTTACCTTTTTCTGTATATCGGATTTCTAAGTCTTCATCAGCATAATAAATATTACTACAATCAAGCGGAATTGCATCAACAGATTCTACTGTATTTTTAGCTGCATCAACTTTTACAGGATCTTTAAAATATCTAATTCCACCCTGTCGTGTTGGAAAAAATAATGTCTTCATCTATATTGTTGTTTTTTATTATTCTTGAATCTCGTCTTTAATTTAAATTTAAATAACTTATTGAATAGTATGTCTTTTGTGTCATCACTTTTCATAATATCAACAGTATCTTTAAAAACATGTTTACAAACTATAGATACTGTTTCTCTATCTAAATTTAAATTCTTATAAACTTCATCAATAATGTTTTCAATATCAATCATTATTAACAATTGCTACTATATCGTAGCTACGTAAAAGTTTGCTGTCTTTAAGCAAATCGAAAGGTTTAGCTGAAATTGTCTTATATACAATCACATCACCAATATTATAATGCGGCGAGAACTGTCTTCCTTCCTTCTCCTCCATCTTCAAATTAATATCATAATTTATAGGAAGTTTAAGAATAATACCCTTACTAAAATCAGATTCTACCTCTTTTACCTCAGTCTTAGGCTCACCTTCTACAGCTTCTACGCCATCGGAGTCCTTTACTGGTTTTGTATCCGGAAGTATTGTAACTTCCTTCTTTACCATAATCTTGTCCAGCGGTTTTACCAAAATTGAATCTGTAAATGTATATGGAATCTTTTCAGAAACGCTTTCAGCTAACAGCGACTGATCTATCATCTTCTCGTTATCGTTCATCTCTTAAGTCCTTTAAGGTGGTTAAGTAATTTAATCATATTGTTAAGAACAGTTGTCTTCTCAACTTTGAGACATGTAGGCTGATCCTTCATATCTTTATCGATATTCTTCAACTCATTTGAGTATACAGTCAGCATATCATCAATCTCATCGAATACGTTAACGAACGGTTCTGTATTTTTGGTTGCAAATGGATCTTCAAGTATACCATTTTTAACAAGCTCTTCAGCATATTTACTTGAAATAACAAACTTAGAAGTGTAAGATGTTTTCATTTCACCATCGGATTCGTTGTTTACTGTAGTAAACTCACTATCTTCATAAACATAATTACCATCTTCTGTACGTTCAAAAACATCACCTGGTTCGAAGTACATAAACGGTTCAATAACATTCAATGTCTTATTCATTTTAATAATTTTTAAGGTTTATGTCGCCATAACGTAGTATAATTATATTTCGGTTGCAAATTAAAATTATTTTTATCACATTGCAACTTTTTCACAGTTTATACGTTATGTGTATGAGAGAAGAGGGGGACTATAGGGGGAGTTGAGAGTATAGTCTTATATAAACTAATATATAATATATGAATGAAATAGAATTAAATGCTATATTGTATTATGCAGATTTATTATCCTTAAAGGATATATCTATACCAGTTACAGATAACTGTAAATGGTTCTTTATACATAATAATCCTATAAATAGTGCATATATTCTTAATTTAGAACCTATATATGATACTAATAACAAATACTTCTTACAAGCTATAGATGAATACTATAAACTTAAAGATAAATTTTTAGAAGATGGTATTAAAAGTATAGTAGGTCATATATGTAATTTAGACGCATTAGGTTGTATAAATGCTGAACAAATGTTAAAATGTATACATCAATATAGCTCTAGAAGAGATAGAGCATAGTGCTTTAGTAAATACTACAATTGGAAAAATAATCAAATATACACTCATAAAACAATCAATGACAATGGAGACGTAGTAGAAGAAAATTGTTCGAAATATGTCGCACACTTTGAAAGAAGCAATACAAAATCCTGACTTTGTTAAAGTTGTGGAATGGTTAAAAAAAGAACAAAAATATAGATTTAATAATAACTGTTATAGTAAAGACGATGGGGAAAATTTGTAAATATGCCAATATTTATTCTACAGAAAAGGATAATAACGGTGAATATAAACTTATACGAAAAGTAAACAATAATGGTGTATTGGAAGATTACACTATGGAAGAGTTAGAACAACTTGTAGACGATCTTGGAAATGATAAAGATGAAGATGGTAAGATAAAGAATAAATTAGCATTTAACAATGCTTCATCTATGTTATTTCAATACTATCAGAAATATGGTAATCCGCATGAAAAAGATATAATCGAAGCTTTAAAAAATAAGCCGAGATCTATTGAAGAACAAAAGCAAGAAGCCTTGAGTACTGTAATGGACGAATATACTGATTATGAGGAAGTTACAGCATGATTGTAATACATGTTTGTATAATTTAGGACATGATATTGTAAAATGTATGTGGGAGTTAAAACAACCATGTAATAGATACGAAAATAAATATGAAGAAACAAAACACAAGAGTATATTCATATGATTGTAATGTATACCCAACTAAATTGGATATAATGTTTGATATAAACGAAATAGATTATATGAATGATAATTATGCATGGACAAAAGATCCAGATGCTAAATTTATATCAGACGATGATGATCAATATGGATCTACATATGATTTATTGTATAATAAAAATACAGGATATAAAACAATATTAGTTGTATTTGATGGTATACCTAAACCAGCACAAATGGCGCATGAAGCATTTCATGTCATGAATGGTATATTTAAAGACGTAGATTTAGAGTTTAATTGTAGTAAAAACACAGGTAATGAACACTTAGCATATATAATAGAATGGGCTGCAAAGTGTATGTGTGATGCTATAGAAAAAGAGAAGAAATGCAAGAAACAGAGTTCAAAAATCTCCAAATAAAAGATAAATTAGTATTTAACGGAGGAGAGGATCTAAAAATAGATGGATTTACTGACGGTAATACTTATACAGTACTTAATTTTGATGATTATGGAGAAGGTGTAGAAATAATTGATGATTATTCAAATGAAGTTATTATGTGTAATTATTATGTAAAAACATACTTTGACAAAAAGCATGATAAAGTAAATCATCCTTCACATTATCTTTGGCTAAAAGATAAAGTAGGTATCGAAGTTATAGATATAACACGACACATGGATTTCGACCTAGGTAATGCTATAAAATATATCTTAAGAGCTGGACATAAAACAGAGGAAGGATATGACAATAAATCTAAAACTATAGAAGATCTTAAGAAAGCAATTTGGTATATAAACGATAAAATTAAAACAATAGAGAATGAAGTTCATTGATCAATCATACGAAATTTGTAAAACACATGGTTATACACTACAAGATGTATACAAAGACATAGAACGAGCAGCAAGAATATCATATAAATCTGAGGATAAAATAACAGAAGATAGTGCAGAAAAGATGGTACAACGTCTTATAAGTATGAAACATTATAGTCCATTAGAGTTCGGTACTATATATCTTAAATTCGATATGGAAAACAATTTCGATATACTCGATAAATATGAATATAATAAATTTAGCGCTACTACAATCACAAAAGATTCTACAAGATATATAACAACAAATTATAGAGTTATTATAGAAAATCATTGGGAAGATGACCTACAATATATGTGCGCTCCAACTAAATACCACCAAAGACGTAATACAGTTAAATTTATAACAAATAGAGCCGTATCTCATGAATTAGTACGTCATAGATCTATGTCATTTATGCAGGAAAGTCAAAGATATGTATCAAGTTGTAATAAACGTTATATTGGTGAATATAATTGCGACAATGTTGATGATATAATTTCTGCATACACGAACGGATTTTCAATGAGAGAAATATCAAACAACAGTTGTTTTACAGAATGGCAAATTAGATGTATATTAAAAGAAAATAATATACAGATAAGAGGTCTTGGTTGTCGAGGAATAATTGATAATAACTATTTCAAACAAATAGATACTGCAGAAAAAGCATATTTGCTAGGAATAATACAAACAGATGGAAGTATTGTCAATAAACCTGGACATAAAAGTGTACATATTACGCAATATAAAGATTATTCTTGGTATATAAAAGATATGTTGTTACAAATAAAAGATAAAATTACTTGTTCCCCAGATAATAATTGTACACACTTACAGTTCGGCTCAAACGACATTGTAGACGATCTCGTATCTATAGGAATAATTCCAAACAAAACATACGATCAATCAGCAGAAGATATAGATAAACTATGGAATAGTATTCCGGAAGAATACAAACGTGATTTTATTAGAGGTTTAATTGACGGCGACGGCTGGGTTAGATATTTTATTCAAAAAAGAGGTGTTAATGAAAGTTGTAATATTGGATTTTGTTCACATAACCAACATATTGTAGATATATTGATAAACTATATAGATAAGAAATATTCATACAAGTGTACCAAACAATATGATGGATCTACATTCAGATTTAATATTTCTGATTATAATAAATCAATAGAAATCGGCAAGGATTTATATAAGCATTTTAAGTATCCATTTGGGCACCCCAAAAAAGCTGCTACTTGGATAAAAAGAATAGGAGATACTTATCCGTATGCGTCATATAAAGATTTAAAATTTCAAATGGTTATTCCAGTATTTGATTTATCACCGATAGAAAAATTTACATATCTAAGTACGCTTGATAATATTGAAGATACATACACCTCGTTTAGATTATTAGGTCTTAAACCACAGCAGGCTCGTACAGTACTCCCAAACGCAACTAAAACAGAATTATATATGTGTGGATTCGATAAAGATTGGGAACATTTCTTTGACTTAAGGGATAAAACACACGTAGATCCACAAATGTATGATTTAGTACATCCATTACATGAAGATTATGAAAAAACAATTGAATCCAGAAGAGAGACAGAGAATGGTTGATCTCTTAAATGAAGCCAGAAAACAAGGAGAACACTCTATAGCAAGTATGGTAGAATTAGCAATAACAATGAGTGATAAAGGAGAATACGATAAATTTCAAGAAGTGTTTAGTAACGAATAATATAGTCCGGGTTAGCTTAGCTAGCTCGGATTTTTTTTATTTTTTTTTATTTTTTATTGTGTGGATATAAAAATGCGAAACAGCAAAGAATTACACCCCTGTATATACTATCGCATTGGAGTACCCCCGTACACCTTTGCACCTTATGTATAACTATTTAAACAAGCGAAAATGAAAGCAACAAGTAAAACGATTAACGCAACTTATGTGCGAATGGATTGGGAGAGCATGCAAGAGTATAATGAAGAAAAAAATACTTTTCGTTGTCGTGTTACATTCTCTGAGGTGTCTAAAACAGACGAAGGAGAAACAAATAAGGCTCTTGCGTTCTTGCAAAGCGTAACAAGCGGTAACATGTATTCAATCGTGGTTAATCTTGACTCCGACCAGTTCGGCAAAGATGAAGACGAAAAAAGCGAAACATTTGAAAACGCAATGAAAGACGAGGACGGAAAACTAATACCCATTCCGCTAACTATTGTTAGTGTTGCGCTTGACAAAACGTATTATACGGAAACGGGTTTACCCGTAGATATGCGCAAAATTGCGTACATCGGTACGGATGACCACGAAGAGCAAGCAATCGCAAGCGTAACGCGCAGACTCAACAAACAAATTGAGGATGAAGAACTTTTTGAAAGCGACCCAACAAAGGAAAAAGCTGAAGAAAAGAAAGGAAAACGCCGTTAAACGTGGGCGTGTGGAGAGTAACATCTCTGCACGCCTGTGTTTTTTTAAATACTTGACTTACTTCGTCACATAGGATAATTAATATATAGCGTTTGTTTAAATTTATACATAAATGTCATCCAAGAAGACATTAAAAATACATACTGATGAGACTGGACGAAACACAGAGAGAAACTATTAACTCAACTTTCTAGTGGTTAATAATGGCTCTGTGTCTGTGAAAACATCATTTAATATCTCTGCCCAAGGTTGTGGAGTATAAAAAAATTAACCCAAGTTAAAACTTTAAATGGTGAACGTACCTAAATAGGTTAGGAGAGACCAGAAATTATCTTAGGTGTCGACTCTACACTGAATAAGATGATGAGTGTAATTCCTTCTAACATTAGGTCACCACACGTGTAATGCACAAAAGGTATCTAGTTCCTATCAGGCTTCTAAATGGAAAGGATATGTGTATTATACGTGAAAAACGTTTGTGAATAACAACATTTTATATAAAAAATACTGTTATTATAGGTACTGCAACGGAGTATGCAGCCTTTACACTTAACGTAAACAAATGTTATAAGCCTGGTCGTCCACCGTAACGAAATGAGAAGACGGTAGTCATAGATCTGCATCTGTGACGAATTCATACTACTGGTTGAAACTTGCCAGTAAAAGGAAGTATGAATGTGGGTTTACCTTTACCACAAAACTTGATACTGTTGGTAACAGTTGAATGCAGAATTCTCCTGTAGGTGAGCTAACCACTTGCATCTAGACTACAGGAGGTAGCAGTAGTGTGTGCCTCCGATGAGGTACACATTATTGCTCTTTTATAGACGTCATTCGGGAGACGTAAAAATTAATGCTGATGAGACCGAACGAAACACTTTATGTGTCCATTAATAACTTAAAAATACAAAAAAGTATGGCAATAAGAGTAAACAAAAACGGAACAGTGGTCATTGAGAGAGTTCTCAAAGTGACCAAAGAGTTGGAGACTTCAGATCTTTCTAGTTTTGAAGATAACTTCAACCGCATGATGCATAACTATAGTGAAGCGTTTAAAACCGCTTTAAGCAAGCGTTTGGAAGCATGTGAAGAAGCCGTAGCAACAGCTAAGGAAATTCACAGCATCAACGAATCTAACATAGTTTATACATCGAAGGAAGGATACATTCGCGTCTATTCTTTCAATGCGGCAAACGCTATGAACGACCTTCTAACAAAATTCAATGAAGGTGAGCTTATTCGCATTGGAGATATGAACGAATTCAAATGTCTTCAGTTGCTTAAGGCAATCAGCCGTTTTCCATCTCCTAAATGGAACAACGAAGAGTTTGAAATGATATTTAGTTTCTTAGAAGAAAGAACTCGTGATTTTAAGAGTCGTAGACTTCAAAGATAGAGACTAGATCGATTCTTTATGCATTCTTTGTGAAGGAGTTCTTCGGTTTTCTTTAAGTAAAAGAAAATGGAAGTAACTCTGACTGACTTTTAAATCAATTAAAAGCAATAACGATGGAAAAAGAAAAAACAGAAAACCTAATCAAAATCATGCAAGCCTTCTTAGAAGGTAAAACGGTTGAAGAAAGAGTTGTGTTTTTAAACAATCGTACAGCCGGTTGGGTTAAACATACCGGAAATGATTGGAACACAACCAAATACGAGTACCGAATCAAACCTAAGCCTCAGTATCGCCCTTTTAAAGACAAAAACGAGTGTTGGGAAGAAATGCAAAAACATCAGCCATTCGGATGGGTAAAATTATACGATTGTTATAATCTTATAACTGAAGTCGATATATATAATGAAAAGTTATTTATAGACGGTGGTTATTTTGATTTTAAGTCAGCATATAAGAACATTACTTTTGCAGACGGCACCCCATTCGGTATAAAAGACAATATACCAAAAAAAGCAGCTGAAAAAATAGTTGCAGAAATCAATGAATGTGGAGGTAAAGCATTTATTGAAAAAAATTAAGTAAACCATTTAAATCATTATCAAAATGAGAAAAAAACATGAGTTTCACAAAGAAAATTGTGAGACAAAAGTCAGAGCAGTCATTGAAGATATGTTCGGTAACACTATCGTTCTATCTGGACAACACGCATTCGAGTGGTCTATAACCGTATGCTCAAACGGTATTTACATAAAGACTGTATATAAAAGCGGCAAAGAAGCTAGAAAACAGTTTAGAAAATATAAAAATAAACACTAGACTGTCTATTGGATTGTGCATAGCTAACACTACGGTTCGTGAGAATAGTAGTGTTTAAACTCAGCTTGGGAGAGTATAAAATGTGTACTGACGAGACCAAGACGAAACTATTTATTGCATTTAATAGTATACTCACATTCATCTTATATGGTTTAAACTTTTAATTTGTGGTTCTGAATGTTGCGGTTTGTGAAAATAACAACATTTTTAGTAGTACAGAATTAATATTTAGAAAATTGAATATTACGGTTCGTGAGAATAGTAATATTTTTTATAATTATGAGTATAATAAATAGTCTATACAACAATAGGATAAAGCCATAAATCCTTTAGATTCTTGCTCAAAAAAGAATCTATTCTAAGCGTCATGGTTCGTGAGAATAATGACGTTTCTTAAAAGAAACCAATTAACATAATCAATATGAAGAAAGTATTTCTCTTTTTGTTGCAATTGCTCATAGCAATTTTGATTCTTTTACCAGTATTTGCAATGAATCTAATGATGGATGCAAACGAACCTGTAGTAAAAGGATTGATCAAATGTGTATTAGTAATCATGTCAATAGATGTGATACTAGTGGTTCTTAACAAATATGCGCGCGAAAGCCCGTATGTTTACATCTCGTTATTTATCTGTGTTATGTCAACATGTTTGATGTATTACAGATTATATGTTGTGTCAGAAAATACGGAATTGAAGTATAAAGTAGCTTTATATAAAAAATATTATGATGCTGCTGAAAATATTCTTGACCAAATTACTGACATTGATGATCCGATCTGGTCTACAGATATCGGAGCAAAGTATCTTGAATATAACTATGCAGTAAGTGAACGACTTCAGGATACGACCAACTGAGATACATTTAAGGCGTGATAAAAAATCTTCAATGTTTGTTTTAACAAAAATAGACAGCGAAGGCTTTAGTCACACCTTATTTGTGTCTAAAAGAGAATTAGGTATGATCTATGAAAAGATTAAACCTATTATTGACGCTAAATAGTCTATAGCGTAATAAATGTTAGACTAAAACCAGTTAAAAACCAAAAATTATTATCAAAATGAGAGGACCATTTGTAAAAATCGAATCGTCATCAGCATCACCTGTATACGTAAATACAGATAGTATACAAAGTATCGAAAGTGAAGACAACGGTTCTATTAGGATAGAAACCGAAAATCGTGTTTGTTATGATGTAACACGAGTAGACGGCGTAAAGTGCGAATTTATTGACGATGTCGCAGAAGCGTTGAACAATACTTACGAAAACGATTAGTGTATGGAAAAATTCATAGCAATTACTACACCAACAGGTACAATAGGTGTAAAGATCAAGGATATTAAAAATATCTACGAAGACGACAATCGTGAAGACATACTCGGAACTACCGAAGGTCTTAGTATCAAAACAACAGATTCAGTATTTCACAATGTAACTAAAATAAACGGTATTCATTGTGAAAATATTGAAGATGTCGTATCTGAAATCAACGATACTATAGAAAGCTATTAACATAAAAAGAACATGACAACAATAGGACGAATCACAGTAGTGGGACAACCAGACGTTCTGTTACAGAAAGTTGTAATGACAGAATTAGATCCTTTAACACTACAAGGGAAAATCTTCTTTAAAAAAGATAATGCATTTAATACTGATGTCATAGATATATTTGAAGCTACAATCTGTGGTATTTTAGGAGATACACCGATAAGTGTTAATATTACAACAACAGGTACAGACGACGAGAGTTTACCAGTAGCTATAATCAAAAAGACGTGTTATCAAGTTGTAACAGAAGTTGACTTCATTATAGAAAAACTTGGAAATAAAGACAAAAACATATTTAATGTTTTGTCAAGTCTTGTCGAAGCATGTCTAACGTACGCTATCAAAACGAAAGAAACAAAAGACCTCTATGAAGCAATCGAAAAAGACTTTGAGATGTACAAATCAGATACATCCACCAAGGAAGAAAAATGTAACTAAAGACAAACTTGGTAATGATCGTAACCGTCTTTGGTTAAAAGATGGTAATACGACAATGTTGTTGACAAAAGATATAACATCTTCAGCAGCACATGTACTAGAAAGATTGTTTAGAACATTCTTAGATTCCAACAAACTCAAGACCTCATTAACGTTTTTAATAACGAAATGATAAATGTAAGAAATCTTGTGACATACAATACTGCAATTGAACTTAAAGCCTTAGGATTCAATCAATTATGCACATATTATTGTGTAGAAAAATTGGAAAAAAACCGAATCAGAGGAAGAAAGTTCAATTGCATTTCTATGTCATATCCGACAAATTGGAATTTTGTTGATCAAAAATCAACATTAACAAAAGATGTAATATATCCCTATGTGTCCATTCCAACTTTATATGAAGCAATAATATGGGTATGTATGGAGATAGAAAAACGCTTTATCTATTTGTCAACACAAGAAAGAATTGTATTTAATACAATGAAACATGTTTCAATAACTGAAGAATTAAACATAGTTAAAGCTGTATTGAAACAATTAATAAAAATCCTAATCAGTGGTAGGAAGTCCATTGAAAGTAAAAAAACTCATCAAAGTTATGACAAAAGAAAATAATTTCGACCCAGGACACTATATCGGTTTTGGAATACTTCTTTTGCTTTTCACTTTAAGTGTGGTAAAAGGTTGTGCACAAACAAAAGCACAGTATGACACCGTTATGTGTAAAACTGAATGTATTGATAAGTACATTGAAGAAAAGACAACGTCTGGTAAAATCAGATATTATGCGATCTACAATGATACAAAAAATGACATTTCAGAGTTAATTCCTGTATCTCCGAGTGTCTTATCATACATTAAAACGTGTGAAGCAAACAACATCAGACCATCATTAGGTATCAAACTTAAAAATGGTCAAATCTCGTCTATTATCAGATTTAAAAACAAATACATAAGAAAATGGGGAAAACGATAGGTAAACTTGTCCGTCGAAAAACAGTAAACGGAAGATTAATCGGTCCATATCTATTCGTAGTAAAATCAAGTAGATGGGATACGTACGTGCTTAATACAACAAGTAGGAAAAAGACACTTCATTATATTCAGAAGAAGAATATGCGTGTAATGAAGAACTTGATCCTACCTGTTGAAAGCAAAACGTTCAACGACATTGTGCGTCGTAAACAGAGAATTATCAATCACTCTGTAACAACAAAATACAATGAAGTTTTTACAAAAGACTTTGATGTCATTAAACTAATAAATGCGTACGGAGACTATGCTTACTTTAAATTTGTAAGCGCAGAACTCAAAGAAGACTTCGAAACGAAGAAACACTACATACGCATCTATTTGGGAGATTTAATTTATACAGACTAATATGAAAACACCTAAACCCGGACAATTCGTGTCTATACAAAACAAAGTATATCGAGCTGTAAAAAGAAAAGACGGGTGTAAAGGATGTATATTAGATGATATCTATTTATGCCCAAATATTAGTGATAAGCGATATCATGAGACTTTTAATTGTGCAGAAAACGGTATAATAATTGTAAAAGCATGAAAAAAAACACTATTGTATTAGCGTGTGCATCGTATGCAGCATCTTTTACATGCTTCTATGCATTGTATCAATTCTTGAAGCATTGTGATGCAGTACCGTTGCCGTGTTGTGTGATTATAACTGTCATATTAATTGGACTTGTTCTAAGCTTTATGATAGCTGGAAGTGCTCTACTCGATGACAAATAATTGAGTTGACTAAATTTGTGAAAGGAGGTTGTTGCATACCTCTTTTCACTTAACTTTAGTACACATTTAAGTGTGTATGTTGCGAAAACAACTAAAGATGCAAAGGTTTATTCCAAGTTCCATAAAAACTGGATAAAAAGTTTATAAATTAATTAAAATCATTTATCAAAAATGAAAGAAATGTTTGTAAAAAACCGATTTATCGGTATTGTAACACTCGTAACCTGTATTATCCTCTTGTTTATGACGGCACTCGTGGTAACGTCATGTGATCATCGATCCGAACGAAAACAGCAGATTCGCACAGAACGTCGTAACGATTCTGTGTACATTGCACGAACAATCGACGAGGCTTTAAACCCAACGTTCGACAACGTTCAAGAAATCTGCAAATACAAGGAACGATCCGCAGAAGAGTCCTGTACAGACAGTATCTTTATTAACATGCCTAACGAAACCTTCGTAAACGTCGCTACAGTTGTGTATAACCGAGACGGCTCGTTAACAAAAAACGCAGTCGTAACAGAATATCTACACGGAAAAGCGATATACGACAATCTTCAACGAAAACAATTATGTGAAGATGATATATACGAGAAACATACTGTAGATACCATCATTGATGGTAAACATTTTCAACTAGTAAAGGAAGGAGTGACAAATGCCAAGTAAATCGATTCGTACTGTCGTGATTTGTTATCACGGCACACAGTTTTCTGATGATGAAGTTAACGAGTTGTCAGAGTTTGTAAAAAAACACACTACAAAGAACACATCTATCGATATCCATCTGATTGATAGTTGTGAGTTAGCTCAACTAGCAGCATTGCATGCAAATGCAATTGTTTTTAACAAAGTCGAAGATGACGATCCTGTACAGAGTGCGTGTCTTCTGATCGGAACAACGTATTATAACATTCTGTCAAGAACCGATTTGTTCATGCAAGAAATAATCTTTGGTTATCAATTAAGTTCAGACGCACAAGACGCAGTACACAAAGGTAACAACAAAGCTTTACTTAATGCAATAGAAATCTTAAGTAGAACAGATCCGCCGGAGAATCTAAAAACAAAATACAAGATTACTCCAAAAATCTTGGATATGATCAGAAAAGTAGCATCAAACATCTAAACAACCGTTTTTATGTGTCAGAAAAAACAAAAACCACAGAAATCAGAGTATTCAAAACCACGTCACGCACAAGCAAAACCTTACAAGCGTGAAAAGAAAAACGTGAAGTGGGAAGATGAAGATGATGATTTCTAAAACAACATCTTTTTTATAAACTTAATTTATTAACATTTAAAACATTATCAAAATGGCAAAAGACAAAGAAACAAAGAAAGTGAATGTAACCACAGTAGACGAGGACAACGTAATGGATCAGATCCGCAAGGGTAATCTCATGCCTACCACACTCCACGAGAAGGTGAAGGCTGAGATGGAAGAGGAAGAGGAGAAGAAGAAGATACGTCTTCTCAAGAACGCCATCGGAAAAGCTACGCTTGAACAGCGTCGCACACTCCTTCAGTTGCGTGCTCGTCGTCGTGAGGACAAAATCACCAAGGAGAAGCTCACTCGTGCAAGTGAGTTGCTCGACAAGCTTACAGGTATCTGCTCGAAGCCGGGCGATAACTTCAACAAGCCTCTGGACGAGAAGGAGCTCATTACTCCGACTCAGTACAAGACCGAGCTTGAAAAGCTCGATAAGGACATTTCGGACAAGATCAGCGAGAGTAACAAAACACTGAATGAAGAGCTTAACGAGCTCTATAATTCAGAAGTTGGTTGCTACCGCTATTCTTGGTACGACTAAACGTATGTTTTCTCCAGCAAAAGAGCCTTTGAGCCATTGCATTAGAGAGATGGGAAGTATTCGGATTAGGTCATTGAGACGCTAGAGAAACACTATGAAACGAATTAACGTTTCCTGCAGAGTCTTAGAACCAGTCAGGGAGAAAACATTACCGAATTCACGGTACAACAATATGAATAACATGATCAAAGAATTAGTTTAGCGAGTCATTGAACCTTATAATGTCTTAGGTAGCCCCGATAGTGGTTAAGATATTATTCTAAACAGAATCAAAAATGTTGTAAAGCAACGTACAAGAACCTTTGAGTCAGTACATCACTGCTTATGATTTAAGCATAGAAATAAAGCGTTCTAAGGTATTCAAATATGTCAAGTGAAGTAGCTAATCACAAGACGTATGAAAGTGTCTTAAAACGCCTAAAAACAAGCTTAAATACAATATTCTGTCTGATCAACAGAATATTACAAAAGATATTTACGCGTATGAGGTAATTTGGTAAGACCTGGGTTCGACTCCCAGCACGTCCACAGAGAAAAGCGTCACCTAGTGGAGTTTTCTCGGTTTCTCAGGCTTTAATAAAAAAACCGAGATTTGGGCGTGTATTGGCATTTGATTACCAAAGGAAGTAAATACATTAAGCGTTTATATATTAAATTTAACTGGCAACTATAATGTTGTAGATTATACTCACGTAGCGTGAGTTTAATCTGAGTGTTTCCTACTAAAGTGGAGGAGAGTGTCATGGTGTACATAAACATAAGGTTTACGTATGCGGTTCGATTCCGCAACACTCACAACTAACATGATTAAAATTAGATTTAACTCGTAGAATTGTCGTAATTCTTGTATTTGAAGTTAGCAATGTAAATACACGGTTCGTGAGAATAGTGTATTTATTTATATTCGACTATGGTTAATACTGGATACAAAGCTATGTTACGGGATAGAGTTCCGTTAGTAGTAAACCTAGCGTTGTTATGGAATAATTCCAAAACAGCCTGGGTAGATCATGTTTATAAGAATTTCATATCCATTTATGCATCTAAACTCGAAAGAGATAATGCTACACGTATAGTGTTAGGCATTAAAAAGGGAAATAAAGGATTTGATTTTCATAAAACAATAGATTGGGACAATCTATCATCTGAGTCTAATTCATCTAAAACAAACATTTATGAAACAAAAAAGCATTGGATGTTTGTTGAAAGATGGGTAGACTGGTTCACAACGAATTACGCATATATAGAAAATGCGTACGTTACTTTTATTACAAGTGGTCACGATAAAAATGAAACAAAAGAAAAAATAAAGCGTGAGTACTTGGACTTTCTCGAAGACTGGGAGCAGGAAGATATGATGAATTTATTAATAGAACATTTCGACATATGATTAGTTCCCCAAATTATTTAAAACACAGACTCTTGTGCGAAGCAATTCGTACAGGAATGAAAATTCATATACCAGAAACATTAAGTGAAACAATAGATTTGTTACGTAACATATACAATCAAGGCGTATCAAATAAATTGTATGAACCAATGTTACTAGTTAGAGATGGATTTTCAAAAGAAAGCAGAGAATTACTAGAAATTATAGCAAATGATTATGTAGTACAAAACAATGCTGTTTGGATATTTACAGAAATCTTCTTAAATATAAAAGAAGACTCTGACTTAACCTCACAAATAAAAACACGCATAATATCCAGCGCAATGGATAAATTACTACCAAAACATTTGTATATATATTTCTGTGATTCTCTAATTGAGAGTGTCAAGTGTGCAAAAAAAGCACTGATGCTCGAACAATTACCTTTCTAGGTAATATCCGCGTCTCCTTGAGAGTAGTGTTTGATCACAGCGCGGAACTAATGAGCAACCGACTCTTACAGCAGTGACAGCTTAATAACCGGTATATAATATTTTGTTGATTATGAAGAATCCTAAGATTACCCAAGAGGAGATTCGTCTAATCAAGGACGCTAAAGCAGGTAATACACTTGCTTTTAATAAACTTTTTCATCGATATAAAAGCTTTATAGACCATGTGTTGTATTCATATCTAAAAGATTTCGATGAAGCTCAAGACTTAACAAATATAGTCTTCCTAAAAGTTTATTACAAACTCTCATCGTTCACAGACTATTCTTCATTCGGAGGATGGCTGCGAATCATTGCTAATCGAACTGCAATAGATTATTTGCGTAAAATTGGTGACAAAAACAAGTTTCTTGGAGATGATGACAATAAAATGTCATTAGATCAAATTGAATCGAATGAATGTGATACTGTCAATCGCATAACATACGAACAATTGTTGGAGGAATTTGACAGGTTTTCTCCTATACATAGAGAAATTTGTTTATTATTTTACAAAGATAATCTAACTGTAGAACAGATTAGTAAGAATTTGTCTATTTCGACCGGTACGATTAAGTCGATCCTTTCTCGTACACGAGCGAACATTAAAAAATCACTCAAACTTTAAAAACATGTTTGTACTTTGGTTTATTATCGGAATAGTTTTGATTTGCTGTATCTCTCGATACAATGAGTCTAACAAATTGTTCTGGACGTTGTTTGCATCCTATGTAGGAGCTTTTGCTCTTACAACAGTGGTGCTATCAGCACACAATAAGCCGAGTAAGCAGAATGTTGATCAGGTGTATTCCACACAGTTGTGCGAAGATACATCTAATGCCATGTGTGCATTGTTAACAGATGTATTTAGCACCACCAACGGAACAGAGAAATCTGAACCAGTCGCTGTGAGTAAGAGTACACCTGAACCAATCAACATTCGAATCATCTCGGAAGATTGTATGTTAGGAATTGTTAAACCGTTCAACCCACAATTATGTATACCTATTTCGACACATCTTGATCAAAACGATCTATTTTTGGGAGTATTAACGTGACGACATAAAGTGTCACAAGTAATTAATCTATTAAATTTTTCATTTTTCAACGAATTTAATTTTAAAAAGACATTATCAAAATGGCAAACAATAAGAAAACAAAGACAGCTGCTCCTGCAGCTAAGAAGCCTGCTGAGGCAGCATCCGCTTCAGTAGAAGTAATTGACGTTAACAAGCTCAATCAGCAGCTTAACAGTAAGTCAGACACTGGTCTTGACGCAAACCACCAGGTGGACCTTCTGAACGGTCTTAAGACGTTCTTCCACGACGATCCGAATGCAAAAACACGCTTCGGTGAGGCTGTTGTGGAGAAGATTGATGGTATTACTGCCATCGGCTTCGTAACAGTTCTCGTGAATGAGATCGTCTCTGCAAAGACACCTTTCGCAGTTAAGATGAGCTCTGCTCAGCTTGGTGCAATCACAGAGGTAGCTCCGATGCTCGGTATCCAGATCGATGCAAAACTTCTTCCCGCGCCTAATGCAGACGGTACCGTACAGGTTCCAAGCAACGCTGTGATAGTTTCTAAGGAAACTAAAGAGAAGGTGAAGAAGGAGAAGGCTGTTGTAGAAGAAAAGCCTACAACTGATCCATCGAAGATTACCAACGACGAGCAGCTTAAGAAGTCGCTCGTGTTCATCCTTTGTGACACATCTGCGTCCACACGTCCATACGATCGCATGATTCGTGCAACTGAATTCTTTCGCTCGGTACGATCACTTGAAGCGTCTAAGCTTGCTGACGCCGATGAGAGCAAGACCAAACTTGCGGAGATTAAGGCAAAATCTGTTTCTGATATCCTGGAAGATATGCGTTTACTTATCGGAGAATGCCCGTTCTCTACAGTAGGTCTCGCACACTATGTGTTTAACCAAGCTAGAGAAACTAGAAACCCAATATCTCCATTCATCATCCTCTATCGTTCTTCTCGAAACAAGACCACAAATGCAGGTCTTGAGGATTCTACAGTAGCAGCAATCGTTAAGGTGCTTGTTAACTGGAATGTTGACGAAAGTCTCAAGGAGTATGAAGTAGCATACAAGCGTCATGAGAAGATAGTAAAGGATAGCAGTGAGAGTACTCGTAAGAATATGCTTGAGCCGATACAGAAGAACATAGACTATTGCAAGTCTATCAAGGAATGTATCAGCCATCCTAACTTCGATGCTGTTGAAAGCCTCATCGACGACTTCAAGGGAGAAGATGTCAAGAAGAAGAACAAAGCAACATTCATTGTACGCAACATTATCGATCTCTGGATGCCCGACGTTAAGTTCGATGAACTCGAATCTAACGAGAAGAAGGACGAAATCCTTGAGAACGTCAAGAAGCGTGCAGGTGTTATCGTGAACGCATTCCTCGATCCTCTGGAGCAGAACATTGCTTACAAGGAGTTCTCAACTGCAACTAGTGCAGAAAAGAAAGAGGAAGAGCAGTCAAAAAACTAATTTCGGCGATCGGAAACACTGTTGCAAATCTTGATCGCCGTATTAAGGCAGCTGTACACGCATTTAAACACGCAATTGATTAAACTATCAAAGTTATGAGAAAGTTGACAACAATTTTGTGTAGCATTGCTTTTGCAATATCCGGAATTTGCTTAGCTGATGCTGTTACAAAATCAGATTCTATTCATGGAACTCAAATGATGGCTGCAACAATGCCAACAGTTGACATGAATAAGATGCAGTTTCCTGTTGATTTACAGCTCAACAAACGTGCACAAGAGAATAAAGTAGACACTGTACGCGATACAGTGTATGTTTCACAAACAAAATCTATTAAGGTAAACGTACCTTGTAGAGTAAAGACGAAGACAGTCCACGTCCCAGTTCTTTATATAGCAACACGTACGGATGTAAAGGAAGACACCGTTGATCATAAACCTACTTATATGTACAAAGTACATAAGGTAGGTGAATATGATCTGAAAAAGTTAAATTCCTCTACGGATGTTAATTAGCATTATATATTCTATCTACAGCTTTGCGCTGTAGGTAGATATATATCGTAGGTAAGTACATATAGTAGGTCGCATTAACCTATGTACGAAAAAAATAAACTTGGTTCGAGAATATGTTAGCCTTCTCAAAAGGTGAGACACCCAAAAGGTAGAACGAAATACATATGTTGTGAAAATTCATATGTAAGAGGACAGAGCGTCATTGTCAAGTCCTAATGTCCATGAGAACCGTCTGGTGATGGACCTCTTAAATACGCGTAAGTCTCAAGAAGAGCAAAATGATAATCGTATCGTAATTACATTCAATGATACTAAGAATGTACAAACGTAACACGAGTTGAAACATACTTACGAAAAACTTACACTGTGGGAGAATGTATACATGGTATGGTACAGTCTGCAATGATATCGGTGTACGACTAGAAGTAGATCCAAAATAAGTATGAAGTATCAAATCTGTAAGCTGTAGTATAGTGTTCCTGGACGCCAAATCCAGTATGAAGGTATGAAAAAATGTATGGAGTATAGCAATATTGTGAGGATAATACTCACAAAGTATATCGTAAATATGCTGTCTATGTAAGTCCTTGCTGTTAGATTCAGCACATCTCCGTTGAAGGGGAGCCAGTGATGGGGTAAAACGACTGAATATACAATGAAGTACGACCGACAGGCTTTTGTAGTTTATCGGAATATAAAAGAGAAACTACCAGGAGGGTGGGGCAGACCCTTAGTTGATGAAAATCATGCGCGATACGAGACCGCGAACAAAGTCTGATATGATATAGGTGCAATTTGGTAAGCGAAATTGTGTTTATAGTCTACAAGGGTAAATGCCTTGTAAGAATTTAGGTGACAACTTGACAGTCAAAAAAACAACAAACAATTACGAAGATGAAATAATGGTTATACATTCCAGTATATCTTGCAAAATAATCTTTCGTTTCAATACAAAATATAATATGAGATTTTTATCTATATACATATATTATAGTCCCTGTGGGATAGAATCCGTTAAACTATAACTGCGTATATAAATAAATTTATATATCTTATATGAAAATATGTAGCGATAAATAAGAAGTAAAACAAATTATTAACAAAATTGAGTGTCCCCAGATAGTGAAAAAACCTACGTTGTAAGTAGGAAAGTAATGAGGTCTGAAGCTCGAGTGCCAACCGTTATGATAACCAGGAGTAAAATACAGACAGCAAATCTGTATGTAAATCGAAAGGTAGATCTAATACATGGAAGTGATGGGCAGCTTTAAGGAGTCACGAGACGCAGTGCAGAAGCGTATGCAGGTGATGTATCGGAAACATCTTTTACTATCTACTGTCTATAGATGTGTAAAAAGCTCTTAAAGTGGGTGACAAGCGAAAATGTATGAGTTAAAATCTCAATATTCGTGCACTATAAATAAATGAGGCAAGCACTTGCCAATAGTAGAAAACAAGCCGTAAGGTCTCTAAATATCCTCTGGAAGATATAAGACCGTTCGATAATGAAACGCACTCCTCGCGTAAAAAGCTACACACGCACGTAGTAAGTATAGGAAACCGTCGACAGGACATCCTTGGACGTTAAAACAAGGATGCGCGGCAACAGCTAAGTTGCAAAATGAAATTTTTTGAAAGTTTATAGGGGAACTAACAAAGATATTTCAAAAACAATTTTCGTGGGTATGATACATATTGTGCATTAGTCTTTTTAAGAAATTTTGCCGATTGTCTAACAATCAGTATCGAAGAATATACGGATTAACTTTCGTATTATGTTTTTTATAAAAATAAACATTACAAAAAATAGATACGAGATTGAGTTCTCTGATGTAGCATTCTAAGCTTTACACACTGTATATGAAATGGCAAAGCTAATCCTACCGTTGGATTCCTGTTGTATAGATTGAGCTTCATTTTAAGGAATATAAATATATAACTAAATATACAAAAAGCGTGTTTAACATTTGAACAGCAACTACACATTATCTATATAAAAAGCACCTAAGCGACTCTCCGAAGCAGTGCATTTTTCTTTTTTCTTTTAATTCACATTTATTAACAATATATCGTTGGTTTAATCAAAAACGATATCAAAAAGGATATATTATGAACATAAACATTCAGACAACAGTAGCGAATAATCGCACCCCACTTAGTATGATAGGTAGTAACCTTGGTAAACAGTTTTTCCAGATTGAGGTCCGTGACTGCTGGCCCAACTTCGAGGCAGAGAAGAATGCCGTCCAGATGGAGAATAACCAGAAGCTCATCCTCAACCGTTCACCACGACGCTACCTGATCAAGGCTAAGGATATCATCAGCGTAGCAATCGGTACAGATGTTACTGGCGATCCAGTAGTATTCATCAATCCGAACAGCGACGGTTCAGCAGATGTTACCTTGCCGGTAACAAACGACATGGTTTCTTATGGCGTAGTAACTGCTGAGGCGGTAAAGGAGGCACTGAAGGGTGGTCCTTCTAAAAAGGCTTTTGTTGACCCGAAGAAGCTCGAGGGTTATCTTAACGAGGTTAACAATAAGGAGCTTTCATACATCCGTACGCTTAAGGACTCTCTTAACCGTATGGAGCAGGCAATTCTTTCTGCTATCAACGATAACAGTAAGAAGGCTAGCGATTATATAGCACAGATTAGCAAGCCTGCAAGTCCGTCAGGTAATGCACCGGCAGACGTGCAGATCAATGTTCATGAGTAATGGCTAAGCGAATCTTGTCAAAATCATCTGTATCACTTATAAAGTATCTTCTTTGTGATACACGAATATCTGACAAGGTTTTTGACAATTCAAAAGATAAATCAAAGTATAAATCTATCTCCATTCGTGAGGACGGTACGATTGTACTTGGAAAAACACCTTATCTTTTCTGGAATCAGTTTTTAGCCTGTCAGATAAAAATACCTTTCAATGATTTTGCATTGAAGGTATGGGACGCTCTTGTCAATTTATCTATTGGCAATAACAGTGTCGCACTTGAAAAAGGACTTAGTACTGAGATTGCTAAGCTTTCACAACGTGACGGTGATTATGATGCAGTCGTAAAACGACTTGTTACCTGCTACGAACACGTATGTAATAACAAAGGTGATGTGCCCTTCGAGGGGGGCTCGGTGAAGTCGGAACTGGAGCATACCTCTGTTAATCGCGTAGAAGTACCAGATAAAATCGTAATCAACGTCAATGGAATGGAACGCAAGGTAGTCCCTTTCAGAGATAGTGCTGGTGATAAGTTTATAGATATAGAATACGGAGTATCTGGAGTTAAAATTCATTAATACAAGACACTAACTTCTAGGGGTTTTAGTAATGTATTATCTTAGATATTTACATTACATCGTTAAGTTTTAATGATGAATAATAAAAGATATAACGTTTCAATGTCTTAATTTATCAACAACATATATTTAATCACATTATCTGAAAAAAGTTTTAGAAATAAAACTTGAGATCATATCCGAGGATTTTGATCTCTAGGATAGTGTGATTAAGCTTATTATTGAGTTGTAACAATAATAGGTACCAGGTAGATGATCTCGAATTCAATTTAACTGAAGTTTAATTTAAATCAAACAATATGAATAAGACATCAACGAAATTGAATTCAAGTAATATCATCAACATTCGTAAGAATCTTTGCGATAAGATCACGAAGTATTGGCGTACAATTCGTAATGAAAACGTAATGTCAACAAAGGCTATTAAGGCGGGCCTTGGTTCAGGTTATGACCTGAAGTCGCTTTACAACGAGATTACACAGATGGCAGAGAAACGAATCCTTATTAAGGGTATGCTCATGTATCTGAATATGGGTCTCGCATTCAACCTGGATGAGTTTAAGAAGAGCAATAACTATAGCATTTTTGCAGCATGTGAGGCAAAGGAGGCTATAGCGCAGCTTAAGATGGTTCCAACTATCAATCCTACTGAGAAGTCAAAGAAGGGTCTCAAGGGTACTGGTAAGAAGGAGTCGTTTTCTTCGGCAAAGATTGCTCAGCTCATTAAGGATCTTCAGCTTAAGGCTAATAAGTACGATGCAGCAATGGAGGAGTTTAATACTAAGACAACTATCGATCTTAATGACGACATGTTGTCTATGTTTAAGTCAGACATAGCAGCATAAAAAATAAGTGTGTGTAAAGGGCAGCATATCACTTCATATGAACGGTTCGATGCCGTACACACTACTATCCCTTCTTATAACATGTAAAACTAATAAAATCATAATCAATATGAAAAAGAATAATAAAAACAACATAGCTCACAAGAGCACAACATTATCTGTAAAAAAGACAAAACCTGTAGATAACAAAAAGCACGAAGAGGAAAAGAAGATTCGTGCAGAGAACCTGAAAAAGGAAAAAGCTGAACGAAAGGTTAAAAACAACAAAGTTGTTGTAACAAACGAGGCAAAACCTATGAAGAAGATTCTCAAGTCTATGGGTGGTGTAAAGATTGAAAAACTCTCTGAGGAGGATAAGAAGAAGCTTGAAGCTTCTCGTGAGAAGATTCGTAAAGAACGTGAAACGTTATACGAAAATCGCCGTATAGCAGCGCTTAAACGCCGTTTTAAGAACGGTGAAAAGACACCAGAGGAACTCAAGAAGTCTATAGAAGAGCTTAAAGCTGAAATAAAAAGCCAAAAGCGATACGACATCTTGTTCATGTTCAATCCTTCTATGAAGGCTATGGTGAAGGAAGCGTTAGCAAATACAAACATCGAAGTTACTTTATTGGCTGACGATTATGGCTGGATAAAGAACACAGATTCTCACATTCTCGACAAGTTACGAGAAATACTTCCACCGAAGACGTCAATTAATCCTTACAAAGCGTCTGTAAAGGTTGAAAAACCTAAGACAGAGAAAAAGAAGCCGTCAAACAATAACAAAAATGTTGCTGCAGCAGCCAAGAAGGCAAGAAAAGCCGAGAAAATACGTAGATTTGAAAACAGAAAGCCAAGATCACACTTTAAGAAGCCGTGGTATGTAGCAAAGATAACATTAAAAGATAAGATGTCATGTAACAAAAACGTTGAATCTATTAAAACAGCAGCATAACTATGAGAAAGACAGCAAATAAACAATTGATTGGTATGCAAAGAGCATACAGTCGAAAATATAGCGAGAGAAACAATACCATACCACCTTTAATGAAAGGTAAAATGGTTAAAGATGAACTTACCGGTAAAATGGTAAATAATCTTATTCATGAAAACGGAAATGGACCAAAATGGTCTAAACCAGAGCATACAACATATCAAAACATAACAACTCGTCCGTATATATACAGAAGTAAGGATTCAAAAGTTGCAAAATTGATCCGATCAGAAGCAGGAAAATTCCAGCTTAAAACAGTGTTTAAACCACTCATTAAGACTTCTGCTGCATATATGGAAGCATATGCACAACATAAGTTGAAGCGCTGGTTGAAGAAACATCCATGTCCAATTAATTTTGATAGCACTGGTAACGGTGTACAACAGGATTTGTTCGAAAAAGAATTCCTAAAACCTTGGGAAGAAGCTCGCGATAAGGAAACCGAACGTTGCAGAAATTTCGTTATTTCAGTATACGACAAGTTATCGTTAATCGGACGGTATAAAAAATCATCCGATAAATACGAAGAAATAAAGATTGCTGAGTTAAAAGACAGCAATTTTGACATATTCAATCACAGTAGCATTAATGATATACCAAAAGATGCTACTTTGATGAAAACAGCTCAACGTATTACTAATATAGAAAAGAAAAAGAATTCTATGTTAGTTTCTACTAATCTTTTGGACCATACACAAAAGAAGGGTAGAATAATATTACCAGAGCTTTCAGCAGCAGCATAATTAGCTGTCAGATAGAGATACATATGTGCGCATATGCTTGGGGCAAAATTACATCGTAGCGGATAAAGTTTTGCTGTGAGTTCGACTCTCACCTCTATCACATTACTAACTAGAACCTTTGAGTCATGATAATACGTAATTCCGTCGTAATAGTTTACGACATTGAGATTTTCCCAAACGTATTTCATTGTGTATGTAAGAATACAGAAACAAACGAATTATCATATTTTGAAATATCTAATCGAAAAAATCAATTAACAGAATTAGTCGAATTCTTTTATTATAAGAATACAGATAGAATATTCTGTGGTTATAATAATAAACATTATGACGATGTAGTGATAAACTATATTATTGATTTCTATGCTAAATTAGATAGATTGCCATACTTTAGAGTATGTGATTCTTTGTTTAATCTTTCACATGCAATAATTACGTCTGAGGAAGGTGATATTAGTAAGTTCAAACGATGGAAATATGCAAAGTATTTTTACTCAATGGACTTACTTACAATGCTATTTAGTTCAAAGTTGCGTGTAGGTCTTAAAGAAATGCAAGTAACTATGCACTATAAAAATGTTGAAGAATATGATGGAGACTTTGAAAAATATCTTCCGGATGATTCTATTGACGAAATGATAGCATATAATATAAATGATGTAGAATCCACAACAGAATTATTAAATCGTTTAAGTGGTGATGTACAACTACGTTTATTTATTGAACAAGAATATGGAATTGATGCTCTTTCAATGGATAGTGTAAAATTCGGAGAGACGCTTCTATTGAAAAAGTATTGTGAACAAACAAAACTTAGTGAACAATATGTTAAAACATTACGTTCACCAATGGATTATATACCATTAAAAGACGTCATTCTACCATTCATACAATACAAAAATCCAATATTACAAGACGTTCTTAAGGATATGAAGAGCCAAATAGTATATTCTAAAGAACGCAAAGGCTACGAGAAGAAGTTTGTTCTCTCGAACGTACGCTATTCTGTTGGTGTAGGAGGAATACATTCTTTACATACACCCAGAATCTTCGTACCGGATGACAATGAATACATAGGACACAGTGATGTAGCATCAATGTATCCTTCTTTTATTATAAAGTATAAATGGATTCCCCGTCATTTAGGTGAAGAATTTTGGAAAGTATATTCTAAAGTTTATACTGAAAGAATAGAAGCCAAACATAGTGGACAGAAATTAAAGAACTTAGCTCTAAAGTTAACTTTAAATTCTGTTACCGGAAAAATGCAACAAGAAACCAGTTGGATGTACGACCCATTTAGTGTCTTCAAAATACGTATTAATGGACAATTGATACTATTAATGCTTGTGGATCGTTTGTTAGAGTTAGATTGTAAGATTGTGCAAGTTAACACTGACGGTGTAATGTATATTGCTAAGAAGGCAAACAGAAGTTTAGTCCAGGAAGCTATAACTGAAGTTGAGCAATTAACACAACTGACTTTCGAGTCCGATGACTATGAAGCGTTTTATCAGTACGCTATAAATGACTATTTTGGTGTCGAAAAAGGATATTCACAATCTAAAGATCCTAAACTGATAGAAAAGAAGGGAATGTTTATTACAGATACAAGATTAGGAAAAGGGTTAGCACCAGCCATTATACCTAAAGCTGTTATAAACTATTTTTTGACGAAAGAACCTGTGAAAGACTTTATTTGTAGAAATACAGATATTAAAGACTTTCTAATGTATCAACGCGTAGATAAGAAGTTCAAAGTATTTCATGGTGATAAACCAGTACAGAGAATAAACCGATTTTATGCGTCAAAAAGCGATTATTATTTATTTAAAGTAGATAGTGAAGGAAATAAAAATAATTTACTAACAAAATCTGGAGTTACTATTTTAAATAAATTATATGACAAACCGATTGAAGATTACAAGATTAATTATCAGTATTATATAACTGAAGCGAATAAAATAATCGCAGATTTTGTTTATCAACAATTGGAGCTGTTTTAGTAACCAGCTTGTTAACCAAAGAGTATAAGAGATGATTATTGAAGTAGAAACAAAGCTGCTTGATGCAGCACCAAACTTAAATTTAAATCAATTGTTTTTCCTAAGTATGGTATTGAATAAGAATCAAATACCAAATCAAGACGTTCGCAAAATTGTCAGCCTTATTAGCGACGACGAAATATCATACTTAGTGTCTCAGAATCTTGTCACCTTGATAGAGAAAGGTGAATTAAAGGCATATCAAGAAACAGAAAAGCTTAAAGAAATAGTAGCGCCCAAAAAAGACTACTTTGATCTGTTTTACGATATGTACCCAGTCTACGTATTGCGTCCAGATGGCTCAAAAGCATATCTTCGTGCAAATGTAAACAAATGTCGTCATTTCTTCGATGTTACAACTGGAAAAAGTATAGCAATGAAAGAACATCTCATAAACTGTCTTAAATTTGAACTTGATAAAAAGAGCAGAGAAGGAAAGATAAGTTATATGAAGACGATGTGGAGATGGTTAATAGATCATCAATGGGAAGAAACTGAGGCGGAGATGCAGGATGTAGAACAAAAACAAACCAATACATATGGAACAGAATTATTGTGATGTGATACGACCAATGTCGGTTGTGGCACAGGAAGCGGTAAATTATATCGCTGGTAGAAGGGAACACAATATAACATCACTTAAAACGCGATGGATGAAGTTCAATAAACAGTGTATGGGTGGAATTGAACCTAATACGGTTTATACTATAGCAGGCATTTCAGGAAGCGGTAAGAGTAGCATGGCTAATCTTATACAGACAGATATAATTGATTTGAATCCAAATGAGGATGTTATTGTTTTAACCTTTTCATTAGAAATGGTTGGATTTAGGCAAGTTGGAAGAACGCTCTCAAATAAGCTTCGGAGAACGACTTCGACTTTGTATAGTTCGGAAACGGACCTTGATGAAAATACATTTAAAGATGTAATCAATGTTTCCAATCAGCTAAAGAAGTACCCGATTTATTTTGTAGATAATCCGAGTACTCCTACGCAAGTTAACAATATCATCCAATGGTTCTATAATAAGTATGTAAAAGATACAAATAAGCATTTCGTAATCATTTATGATCACGCTTTGCTTACGAAACAAGAAGGCAGTACGATTGAAACAATTAGTGAGCTAGAGCGAGTATTTATACAAGCTAAAAAATTACCACTAACTTCAATTATACAATTAGCCCAAATGAATCGTAATATAGAACAACCAGAGAGAATTAACAATCCCATGTCGCATTATCCTATGAGAAGCGACTTATCATCATCAGATTCGATTTTTCAGGCAAGTGATTATGTAATAGTAATGCACAGACCGGAGATATTGAATATACAGGAATATGGTCCTAATCATCTACCTGTAAATAACAAAGTATACCTCCACATGCTAAAAAATAGAGATGCTGGAAAACCTTGTATACTTGAATTCGAGAACGACCTTATGTATAACAATTTGATCGAATCGTAATCTGATATAAAAGGCTGAAAATATGAAGACATATACATTTAACGCAAACGAGTGCAATAACACAAGTAATTTCATCAATTCGTTTTTTCGTACAACCACAGACTATTCTGCGATTCTTGATGATATTATTGCTGACGATATAGTTAAGAAGAACTCTTATCTTTTCGGTGCATCCACAAACGTTAATATAACAAACAGCAATAACAATTCTTTCGATCCGAAGGAGTTCGCAAAGGCTGTTGAGTTCTTGGCTAATTACAATAAGCCGAAGAACAATAAGAAGCTTAACATTATTATCGGTGAGACATACTTCCTTATGGATGGTACCCCTATTATCTTCTATGACGACGAGATACAGATTGGTTTTGATACCTTTAAGTATTCAGACTTTGCTTTGTCTTCTCTTATCGAGAATCTCAAGCCGAGTACAAAGAAGATTATCATCGATATTTACGCAAAGACAAACACAATTAACATTAAGTTATAAACAATATAAAGAGCCATTGAGCCATGATTATATTACCTACACAAAAAGTTCCAGCAAGTTCAACTAATCCTTCATTCTTAATTCTTTATGGACGTCCAAAATCAGGAAAGACTTCATGTCTTGCTCAGTTAGATAACAATCTAATTGTCGATCTTGAAGGAGGATCTACATTTATCGAAGCTCTTGCAGTACAAGCAAGAAGTGTGAATGATTTAGGTGAAATTGCTCAAGCCATTAGAGCTAAGAATTCCGAAGTAGGACATAATTTTTATAAGCATATCACTATTGATAATGCAACTCGATTAGAGGAAATATGTCTGCCGTATGCAGCAACATTATACCGACAGACTCCAATCGCAAAAAATTGGAAAGGTACAGATGTTCGTACTCTTCCAAATGGTTCTGGATATTTCTATATTAGACAAGCCGTTCGTAAGGTAATAGATATGTTCAGAGAATTGTGTGACGAGTTTATTTTGGTAGGACATGTAAAAGATGTTCAAGTTGACCAAAACGGTGAGGAATTATCAGAAATGGCATTAGACCTGGTTGGTAAACTCAGTTCTATCATTTGCGGAGAAGCTGATGCCGTAGGGTATCTGTATCGTAAAGGCAATGAGACCCATATAAGCTTTAAAGGTGGCGATGGAACCATCAAAGAAGCTCGTGCTCCTCATCTTCGCGGAAAAGACATCGTTATTGCTACAGGCAATGAAGATGGTACAATAACAACAGATTGGAAACAGATATATAAATAATAAAGATTATGTACAATACTAAAACAGCAACAATTAACAACGAAGAGTTTAATTCTAATTATATTCCAGTTGGTATTAACGATAACATTACACTTAAGGAAGTTTCTGTAGAGAAAAGTCCACAGGGAAAAGATTTTTTGCGTGTAACGTTTGAAAATGAGGCTGGTCAGACCGCCGAATTTACTGAGTGGAAGAACGAAAAGAACATGTGGGTAAAGACTGATGCAGATCTTCAGAATAAAGATAATCAGCAGTTTGGTCGAATTATCCAGTTGATTAATTGTTTTACAACTACACCAGATGTCGAGATTAATAGTTTCGATGAAATGATTAAGTGGGTAAAGGGTATCCTTGATCCATTTATCAAAGACAAAAAGAAATTACGTCTTAAGGTTATATACAATAAGAATGGTTATACACAGGTATCTAAGTATGGTACTTATGTAGAACCTATGGATGTAACTGAGTCTCAGATAAAGTTGTTCAAAAACGATTTACTTGAACGACCAGTAAAAGCTGATGCTGAAAAGCCAGCTGATCCGCTTGCAACTAACCCTATAAAGGTTGACACTCCGGTTACTGAGACAGGAGATGTAAATGAACTTCCGTTCTAACTTTTAGTAACTGGTGGAGTTTTCGGTTAATCCCGAATATCAGGAGAGGTTGACTCTTCTCCTGATAACAATGTGCGAAAAATTAATATGTCAAACACTAAAACCGTTTGTAGAGGCAAACGTTAGGTGAGAGTCCTATCCGTTTAATTGATTTAGTTTTTATTACACGCACATCAGTTAGGGCTCTGTAAAAGCCCATATTGAAATATGGTGTAAAGGTAGCACAATAGATTTTGGTTCTATTAGTCAGGGTTCGAATCCCTGTGTTTCAACAATATACCTCGATGGCGAAATAGGTAGACGCTGTGGACTTAAAATCCGCTGTTCCGAATGGAACTTGGGGGTTCGAATCCCCTTCGAGGTACAATAGTAAAGCTCTGTTGGAAATAAAAGGCCAAAACAGGAGTAAAATAAATCACGATAAAATGATTAATATTTTTGGAGACCGGTCAGAAAATATTAATAAGTTTAAATACAAAGTTTTAGATTGTGTGATTTATAAACCTGTCATTCAGTAATGAATGTGCGAGTTCGATTCTCGCCAGAGCTGCATGGGAAGTTATGCGGATGCATACGCGATAACAACGTAACACACAGGCTTTGTGAAATATAATGTAAGTTTAGCCCTGTATCTAAGCGTATCTTAGATGTGTTCCAGTGCATGTGGGTATACTGGTGAGTAGGGAATCTTGTCAAGGTGACCTACAATACGCCGTAATAGCATTTAGAGGTTCAATGCGCTCTTATGAGAGATACTTAGGTTCGACCCCTAATACGGCACAATCGACAAGGATAACCTATGGCAGCGGGCTGCGCAGACCTACCGTAAAGACATGAACCGACGGACGCATAGGTGAAAGTAGTCATACGTTCTGTGCACAAGAACGTAGAGTTTATAGCTTAATTGGTAAAGCACCAGATAGGATCTGGAAGATGCAAGTTCGAATCTTGTTAAACTCACTATAATTAAGAAACTATGGCAAATTTAGAACCTAAACAAAAAGTGCTTGTAAGATGTACTAGTAAAGACAGATGGAGATGTGCTTCTTATATACGTAAGATTAAATCTCCTTCTGGGGAAATATGGTATGTTACTAATATTGATATATTTAAACAATGTATTCCTTTTGAAGGAAATGAGCATCTTGTAGGTACTACAATAAGAGTAAACAAAGTAAAAAAAATAAAGAAGGGTAGTTCTTTAGTCAGAAAACATAAGTCCCTAGATAGTCACGGGTTCAACTCCCGTTACATCCACTATAATATATATTAGGGTGTATATCTCAGGTGGTTAGAGAATCTAGTAGGCAGTAAACATGGGTGCAATTCCCATACTATCCACAAATACTAACTAAGAACTTATAAGTCATGTATAGTACAAAAACAGCAATCACAGTAAGTATAAAAGACTTACTTGATAAACTGGATGATTATGACATTTATTCTTATTATGTAGGTGATTTTAAAGTTGGAAAGTTGTTTAATAGTCCATTAAGAACAACTGATAAAAATCCATCTTTTGCTATATTTAAGGGTATAAATGGAGGTTTATTCTTTAAAGATCACGGAAGTGGTGAAGGAGGTAATGCTCTTAAGTTTATAAAACTTATAAAGAATATACAAACAAGAGATAAACTTGAACAAGAACTGTTGCGCATCGTCCGAAAAACGAATCCTAATAGTGGTATTGTTAAATGCACATACTCCAACTCGGTGGATTCGGGGTCAACAGATATTGGAATAGTTCGTCAACCATTCACTGAAGTAGATAAACAATATTGGAAACAATTTCATATATCATTAGATACATTGAAATTGTATCAAGTATTTAGTATAAAATACTTTCTTTGTAATAGAGTCGTCAGGGGAACCTACAAAGAATCTAATCCTATGTATGCATATAAAGTGTTCGATAAATTTAAAATATATCGACCACTTGCTTCCAAGTATACTAAATGGCGCACTAACCTGACTAATAGTGACGTCCAGGGATTAGCCGAATTGCCTAAGGAAGGAGGTAATCTATTGATAATCACAAAAAGTCTAAAAGACGTTATGTGTTTACACGAGATGGGTTTTTATGCTATAGCTGCATCAAGTGAAACTACGTTTATACCTGAGAATATTATAAAATCATTACGTAGTAAATGGAAACATATTGTGATAATATATGACAGAGATAAAACAGGAATGTTGGAATCTCGTAAGTATAGTAAACAGTATAAAATGGATGCCATATTTGTCCATAAAAAATTTAAAGCAAAAGACATTTCAGATGCAATAAGAGATAATTCTTATACTGAAGTGAAAAAGTGGTTAACTAAAACATTAGAAAAATATGATTGAAACTTTGATTCTATCAACTCTGTGCGGTTTTGCAGCAGGGTTGTTATCATATACAATCGCAAATAGTGGCTCTATGCGATTCTTTAAAGTAAACCCGAATGTAAATGTTCGCATTTTTAAAAACGATAATGGAACGTTTTCGGTAACTGTAAAATCAAAAAAGTCTGAAATATTTATTCTTGGAAACAAACTTGGTGTAGAATCATTAAGTTATGGAAAAGAGTAAAGGTAGAGTAAAAAATGCGACAAAGGTCAATAAGTATGGTATAGAGTTTAGAAGTAAACTCGAATGTTATACTTATGAAGCTTTTATGAATGCTGGAATTCCAGTAGAATATGAGCCAAAGCATTTTACTGTATTAGACAAATTTGAATATTTACAAGAGAAAATCAGAGCCATTACATATCTACCAGACTTTATTGGACACTATAAAGACAAAAAGTTTGTTGTAGAATGTAAAGGTATGATAACAGAATCGTTTCCATTACGATGGAAATTATTTAAAAACTATTTAAAACGTCATCGAAGTAAACATAAATGTTATTTGGTTAGAAACCATAAACAAGTTGAAGAGATGATAAAAGACATTAAATGCGAATGAATACGGAATTTATTAAAAACGGTAAGGAAATAACTACTAAACAGAATGGTGAAGATTATGCTCTTGAAGCAGGTCGAGTATACAATTTGAAATATAAACCTTTTCAAGGTCCTATACTTGAAATGGATGGTATACTTAGTTTACCTGATAAGATATATACAACTACAGATGAAGATGCTTTTGTAAACCGTATTATTAAATATTTTAATGAACGATGTACAAATAATCTTGGTGTATTATTTACTGGTCTTAAAGGATCTGGTAAAACACTTATGAGTAAACAACTTGCAGTAAAAACAAATCTTCCTATTATTATTGTAGATCCAGGATTTAGAGCACGAGATCTCAATGATTTCTTTTTGAAATTTAATCAACCGGTAGTAGTATTGTTTGATGAAATTGAGAAAAATAGTTATTGTTGGGATACAAATGACTTATTACCATTTTTAGATGGTGTTCAGAAGTCTGGTAAACGTCTTGTAATAATGACGTGTAATGACGATTCAGATTTGTCTGATTGTATAAAAGACCGATGTGGACGTATACGTTATAAACGTAATTTCGAAGGTATTTCTGACAATATGATTAAATCAATCGTATATGACTTTATTGAAAATACAGATGAATATAAAGATAAACTCGCTAACTATATAATTGAAAATATATCAGTACGTAGTTTTGATAACATTATTTCATTTTGTAATGAGATAATTGCTGAAAATTATCCTGAAGATCTCAATGAAGTTATTAAATACATGAACATTGATACGAAATAACTATGGATATATCTATTCCTTACTATGAGGATTTTACCCGAATTAGTAATTCTAACATAGGTTGGTTTCTTAATAAAGGACCAGCCTATTTGCACAAAAAACTATCCGGTCAGCTTGAAGATGAAACATCTCAATCTATGACTAAAGGTACCATGATACATGAATACCTATTACAGCCAGAAGAGTTCCAAAAAGACTATGTAGTCTGGGACAAAAGTAGACCTTCTTCTACAAATGAAGAAAAGTTCTGTCAGGCATTAGCGGATAGTCTTGAAATTGAGCCAAATAAAAGCCTTCTAAGCGCATATAAAGCAGCTTATAGTACAAGTGGAAAGTCTGATGATAAAATACTCTCAGAAGCCACAAAAAAGGCCTCTACGCTAAAGGAATATATAGAGTTCCTAAAGAGTAGAGACCAACGTGAGATGATTACACCTTATAGTGCAAATCAACTTATGAAAATAAAAGAAAACATAAGTAATCACAAAGCAGCTTGTAAACTACTATTACCTGCAGATAACAAAAACGTATTTCACGAATTTCATATTAATTGGGAATACATTTCTTATAAATATTATCATGACATTGAATTTACTTGTCCTTGTAAATCTTTACTTGATAGTGTTTCATTTGATTATGATAATAAAAAAGTCATATTAATGGACTTAAAAACAACATCTCATTTACATAACTTTGCAGATGCTGTTAATACGTATGATTATACAAGACAATTGTATTTTTATACAAAAGCTCTCAAATGGTATATAACCAACGAATTACATGAAAATGGAGAGACATGGAGATTCGAATGGTATATAATAGCTATTGATAGTTTAACAAGTGATATACGTGTATTTACATTTTCTTATAAACAAGTATATGGAGAAAATGTAGAAAAGGTTCGTAATGCCATACGAGATATAGTATGGCATAAATGCAATGATCTATGGGAACATAGTAGAGCTTATTATGAAGGAAACGGTATTGAAAATTTAAACTTATGATATTATGGAAAACAAACAAATTAATTATATCGAGAATGACATTGTGAATGATTTTACCAACGACGAAACTGTAATTAATGATTATGAATCAGAAATTGCATTCGAAGACTTATTAAAGCATGTTGCTAAACAGAAAGAAAAGAAAAATAAAATTTAAAAATAATTCAGAGTATTTGATACCTAAAGTTGTGAAAAACAATTCGGTATTAAACTTTAATATATCTTATATTGATATTGAAGTACTCGGAAATTTAAGTTATTTAAATATTTATTACAATGTTATGTCTAAAAATACAAAAGATTATTTGAAAAGTTTTTTAAAAACTGAAGACAATTTGTTTTCTTGTGATTATTGTATGTTAGATGATAATTTATATTATTGTTGTAAATATTTAATACCGAAAAAAGATACATTTTTTGCTAACATGTGTGTTAATAACACATGTGTATATACAAAATCCGATATTGATAAAATGTTGGATTTTTGCAAAATGTTTATTTAGTTATACACAAAAAGCCAGGCTGCTCGTGAGAGTAACCTGGCTATTTTTTTTATTCTGAAACTTTCATAACTTGGTTTTTAAAATATCTAAGTTTACTTTCAGAATCATTATATTGTTCATATACATTGTGATAAGGAGTTAATTTAATTAAATCTCTTACGACTTTCAAATCACCTTTATATGCACCTCTTTTTACATATTCATCATATTCTTTTATGTCCCTAGAAAAGAAAGTATCATATAGGCTGTTTGATATATCTGGAAAATATGTTCTACTTACGGATTCTAAAAGATTTTGAACTTTATCAATTCCGCTAGTACCTGCTGATACAGTTTTAATATTATTAAAAAGGTCATCAAATAAATAAGGTGTTTTAGCTTCCCACAATGATCTATATTGTACATATAATAATAAGTTCAATAATTTATTATCGTCATCATCATCGTCTTTTATATAACTTTCCAAAAGAGCTATTAAAGGTGTAAGAATAGCATTAATTAAAATAAGTTCTGTAGAAACTTGTTTTAGTTTATATAATCCATATCGTCTTTTAATTTTTTCAAACGGAGTTTCTGTATCTTTATAAAATCTTTCATTGAAACTATCATGGAAATTTTTCTATCCTGCAAACGCATCTATAGAACCCATCCACATAGCTGATGTAAAAGCTTTTAACATATTTAAATTAAATGCTTCTTTATATATACCACCATTTAATTGTTGCATACTTTCATCCCAGTTAGCGTTTCCAAATCTTTCTTGTAACATAACTGGAAGATACTATCTATGCATCAATACAAAAGCTCCAAATACATTTGACATTATTGCAGATTTCTGTGTTTCACTTTGCATACCGTCAGAAGATTCACAATAATTTAATATTCTATGTTTGACAATATTTTCTACAATTTTAAAATAATGTTCATACTATTCATAACCTTTACGTATATGAATCTTTCCATCCTACATTTCATGAATAGAATATAAAGAAACTCCTTTATCCCATTCTTTAAGGGCTGTTTTATATTCTTTATGAGGTTTATTAATATAGTTTATTTTTAAATCTTCTTTTGTACAAAATTCACCATTATAAAATCTATAAGACATTAATACGGAATTCATAATTTGTGATTTTATTACAAAATCAATCATAGTCATAGCTCCGTAACACCAATTGTCGTTTACAGAATTTATTATTTCGGATCTGTTTGAATGTATATATTTACGTCTTAATTGATCACTTATTCCAAACATTTCCATTCTACCTACAGTTAAATTATTAGACAATCTATTTTGTATAATACCTTGTCTTAATAAATATTTGTCGAATATAGAACCTAATATAATACCAGCAGGTATTCCAAATATAGGATTCATTAACATTCCTCCTACAACAGTTCCTGTTAACGTAAGAGGACTTGTTTTAATTAGATCGAATATTGTTTGCATACCGGCTTGCGTAGCTTCGCGTAATCCATATTTCTATCCAGTTATAGATTGTACTATATGTGAAAACATTGTTGAAAAACCTCCGACAAAAGCTACAACTGGACTCATACCAAGGTTAACTGCAGTTATTAAGTTTTTAGCGTTAGCTAAGAATACAGTTGAATTAAACGTAATTGTTTTGCCAAAAAGATTAAAATTAAAAACGTTAGTATTCATACGTTTATTGTATAAATTCATCTCTAAAAATTTTTTTGCAGTTTGATAAGATCTCGAATTAATACCGGCTATTTCTTCTTGTGTTTTACCATGTTTACTAGAATATTTATTTTTCATAACTTTTCTATTCTGCAACATATCGACAATAGATTCACATCTATTTTGTATCTCTTTTTTCTAACTAAAATTATGTGCTTTATTATAATATTCACATACAATTCCAATTAAATCTGCAGACAACTGACCAGGGTTATCGAGTTTTTTAGTATAATACATAGGTATCATACCTAAAGATCTACCATCTGGTCTTGTTCCAGATAATAATATATTGTTTTCTTCAGAAGGATTTACTGGTGTTAATGTTTCGTCAAGTTGAGACTTATTTTCAGACGATATTCCGTATTCATTATTTTGAAGTGATGATTGTAATCCAAATCCAAGTGATTCTTTTACATAATCTAAGGCATGTCTCCATTTACCGCTTTGATTTTTTAAACGTTTATATAAACTTCCAGTTATTTGTGGTAATAGATAATTATCATAAAACTCGCGTTTATAAAATTTATTAGATTCAGACATTGTATTAATTATTTCGTCATAAAGAGCCATAAGAGTCCTGGAACTAAGTACTTTCATAAAAGCTTTTGAATTATCATAACGTTTAATTGATTTTTTAGGAACCCATTTTCTGTCGTATTTTTTTAACGCCTCGAAATTTTTATTAACATATTCGTTATTTTTATTAGATTCCATATAACCATCTCCTGGCAATAACTCCATATATTCATCTTTGTATTCATCCCTAGCTACGAGTTTTGAATATTCTCTTTTTAATCTAATTTCTCCTGTTGACTAACCAGATATCCAATCTATAATTTCATCATGTGTACTATTTATAAAATCATCATATGCATCAAGATCCAGATTTGATGTAGCCCATTCTCGCATTTTATTATACACTTCTGTAGGTACAGATTTTGTATACATTCTATACAATTCTCTGCGTCTTTTTTGTATCTAACGTAATCGTTTATCTTGTGCAACAGCTTTTCTTTTAATTTTACCAAGTTCCTTGTTTATTTCTTTAATTTTTGACTTAATGTTTCTAGGAATCATGTTATATAGTAAATCTCCAGTATTTCTATCTCTATATGAACTATATAATTCATTAAGTTGTTTTTTTAAAGATTCATACTGTGCACCACCATCACCATCAACATCATAAACAACATCTCCACCAAATTCATTACGTATTATATCGTCAATGTGTTTAAATAAAATGGTTTTACCTTCTTCGTCACGTTTAAATTGATATTTACTATTAAACCTATCCCACTTGTTTAATGTTTTTATGTCGAACGAATTTTCTTCACCATTAAGATATTTTTCATACTCTTTTTTTCCGCCGCATTTATCTATAACAATTGCACGTTGATTCTTCCAAGCTTCATAATTTAACTATACTGTTTTTGAAGACGGCTTTATTTTTGAATTTAATTCCTATAATTCTTTTGCTATCTTATATGCGTCAGTACCTTCTTCTTTTAAATTACCGTTTATATCATAATCAGATTGTAATAATCGTTTTTGAATATACAAACTTTGAAGTATTTTATACTATTGTGGTGATAAGTTATCATAATGAAAGAATCCATCATCACCAAGACATTCGCTTTTTAAAGAGTCTATTTGCTGTTGTATATTTGAACGAGCGTCTCTTGTTAACTTAGAAAGATTATTAAATAATTCATAATATTCTTTTGTATACTATCTTTCACAATGTTTATCAAGCCATTCATTCTATAAATGTAACCATTCTTTTCTGGCGTCATCGTCATTTTCTGGAGGTTGTCTGTTATCTGATTCAAGAATTACACCGTATTTTTTAGATATATATAAATTAAGACCTATGTTTTCAACAGATCCTTTTTTAGCTTTTTTGTCACCTTTTAAAAAATTAAGATAATCATTTTCAAATTGTCCAAAATTCAAATCTCTAACAAGATATCCGGTTGTAATTCCGTTTTCGTCAAATTCATATAAGTCTTTTACTGATTCTCCAAATGCTAAATTTTTTTGCAGATTTAATAATTTAGTAGCCTTGTCTAATGTAGCACTTTCAGAAGCGTTAATGGCTTTATTAAGAATATAACTTAAGGATCTAAGTGCATTATCGTCAGCTTTATCTGTTGCTCCCATATATTGAGTAAACCATGATGTATCGCCTTGTTTTATAACTAACTATTCTAAATAATCAGCCATTGTAGGATCATGTGTTTCATTTCCAATCTATGTAAATATATATCTCATATTTTTAATAAGCATTTGTTTCAAGCAATTTGTGCCACTTTCTGCAATACTTTTAGCATTCGATACTTGTTGTTTTAAAGATAATATAGATTTAATATTATCATCTAATTCAGAATCTTTAGTTGAAATCTATTTTGCAAGCATTTCTCTAACGAAACTAGATTCTAATAAAGCATCTAGTTCATTATATAAACGTTGATATGTTCCAAAATTATCATGCATTTGATACATATAACTATCGGAACTAAGTAATGTTCCACTGTTAAATTTATCCTTAATCTATTCACAATCTTGTGTTAATTGTGGTATAGATTGATTTAACAAATAAACTATAGCGTTATATATACTTTCTTGACCGGAATCGAACATAGATATTTGCTGCTAAAGTATCTATTTATTTTTAGATTTAAAATATTCTGGCAAATTAGAAGCCATTAATGCCTTTAATCTAAGTGTTAAATAACTAGATGCATCTTTTGCAAACCTTTGTATATTTTTATTATATTCATCATTGTTTTCAGATCCATCTAACTGTGGAACTATATGAACATATGGTGCAGATTTAATATTATCTATTTGTCTACTTAAAGTTTTAAAATCATCAAAAATAGAATCTTCTGATAATTTATTATTATTATATGCAGTTACTGCTTTCCATAAATCTATATTATTTATTACCTGTCCGTTTTTTATAGGAGTCTTATTTAACAACAAATCATTAAATGATTTATCGTAATCATTTAATTTTTCTATATTTGATTTCAATATAGATTTATTTATAAAAATTTTAGATATTTTATTTACAAAGTTTCTTAAAATTGAATTAAATCTTTTGTTATCTAATTCTTGTGCTTTTTTATACAATATACTTCTAAAATCTCTATTGGTTATGAATTCAGATGCAAATTCTGCTTCGTTTTTAAGACCATACATATCATCTATACGAGTATATAATGTTTCTGGAAATAGTTTATTGAATATATTATATATTTTTTTATTACTTTCCTAAAAAGAACGTTCGTATAGGTTCGATGGAGAAAATAAAGCATTATCAGTAATAGCATGTACAATTTCGTGTATAAATGCACGTGAAGCATAACGTGTTGATAATCTTTGTATCAAAATAGGGTTTAATTCTATTGTTGCTTTTCCGTTATCGTCTATTACAGTTTCGCCAAATACAGTGTTACCTAACTTAGAATTATATTTAACTCCAATATTATGTATAGATAATATTCTTGCGATTTCCATTAAGTCTTCATCAAATATATTATTATCTATCATATCAGTAATAATATCATTTGTGTAAACAGTATCGCCGTTATTTAATTTCAAAGATGTTTCATCATTAAATAACTGTTCGGTTACATTTATTATTTTCTATTCTTTTTTAACAAATTCAGACAACATCGGTTCACCGTTTATGTCTAATTTTATCTTAATATTTTTATCGTTTAACCAATCACCATACTATTCTTTAAACTATTCAGTATATATATCGCTTTTTATTTGGAAGGCTTTTTGCCTATCCTAATTGGTTAAATTTAAAATCTAATCGTACAATATAGATTTATTTCCATTAGGTGCTTCATCTAAAAAGTGACCTTTGTTTAAGTCATATATTGTATATGCGGTTTCAACAGCTGAAAGATCAAGTCCAGATCGTTGCTTTCGCAATTCACTGGACTTAAACTCATCTTCAGTCATTGGTTTTCCGCCAAAAGTTTCGATCATTTCATTAAATTTATCGAAAACTTCTTTATTTTTATATAAAGGGCAAAAAGTATTCATATTAACATTTATTTATTGCAGAATTATTATCTTCTGGATCTTTCTATTCTGATTCTTGTGTTATTATAGGCGTATTATTCTTCTTATTTAATCCAAATAAATTTGTCAAACTGAAGGATTGCGCTTCATCTGGATCTATATCACCTATAGTATTTTCATTTTCCTATATTGTGTCTATCTAATTTGAAAGTTGTTTTTCGTTATCATCATCTATCGAGTCTTGTACAGTATTAACTCTATCAAAAACATCTTCAAAATCGTTCAAATCCTATTTCTATTCTTCCGATAAGAATTCATACAACACACCTGAACCGAATCTATCTATAAAATTATTTAACTATTCTCTATATTCTTCTTTTAAATTACGCTGATCTACAATTACATAACCAGGCTGTCTACTTGTAATTTCAGAACTATGTTGTTGTACAAATCTTGCAACAGCTTCACCTACTCCAATTTTACCGTCAGAATAAATACTATTTATGTTTGCAATATTACTTACTTTAAGTAAATATTTTTCCAAAATCGCATTTATTTTAGACTGCGCAACATATTTATATACATCATCATATACAATAGATTCTTTATATTGTTGTACAAGATCATCCAGCTGTTCAGTGTTTATATTATTATCGTTTTTTAACTGATCATTTCTATAATCTTCACACAACTAATTAATCTTATTTTTAACTTCTTTTTCTGAAACATTTGGTGATTTCAAGCTTCCTGTAACAGCTATTATGTAACTTAAATCTTTATTAATTATTTTTTCAAATTCTTTAAACTATTCGTCAAAATCTTTTGATAAATCGAATAAAAATTGTTGCTATTTAGCTTTTACATTTTCGTTATATTTATACTTAGAAAGTTCTTCCTGTACATCTTTAACATATACAAATTTCAATTTTCCATCTTCACTATATTCTATTCCATTGTATTCTGAAGAAGTATTATTTGATTCTTTATATCCGTTAAATTGTAAACTTATATTATCTAATTGATTAAATATAAACGGAGTAAATTCCTATTTATTCTTCTTACTTGTTGCTTCTGCTAATTTGTTCTGATTATCTATATAATTATTTAGATTATATAAAAGATTATCTAATTTAAAAGCAGAAGGAAGGTCATTCTTTTCAAATATAGAAACTCTACCATTAGATCTAGAAAATTCATATTGATGTATAGAACCTTCATGTACTCCAAGTTTTGGTACTATTGCAAATACGTCGTATTGTTCTTTAGTTCCTCTTGTAATAAAACCAATTCTTTTATACAAATAATAATCTCTTCCTCTTTGTACTTTTATATATGGTGAACTTCCAATATATTGACCAATGATTAAACCATCAACTTTTCTATGTACTTGTTTTTTAAATCCAGCTAAAGATTTCTAAACATCATTTGCTTTAACTAAAGTTATAGTAGATCCACCATCTGACATAGAACTTTTAGATTCTTTTACATTTTTAACAGGAACTATATTATCATCGTACCAATAATTTCTACATATAATATCTATAAAATCCTCAGATACAGATCTACCATCTGTAGGTAATAAGATATTATTTAAATCCTTATTATTCTTCATAAGAGCATCTTTTAATGCTCTATCATACTGTTGTCTATAATAAGCCGGAACTAAATTAAAGAACGATTGTGGTCCGTTCTAATCATATGTTGAATAATATGAGTAAAATACAAGATCTCTTGCTAACTTACGTACTTCATCGACAGGATTTTCCAATAATTCATTGAACGCAGAAACTAAATTCGATTCTTCTTGTTTAGATATACCAAATGATGATTTAGCTAACAACATTCGTCCTATTGGGAATTTATCACTTTCTGTTTGTGGACGTAAGAAATTAAGCATTTCGTTTGTAATATTTCCATCCATATCGACCAATCCAGAGTTTAATCCTAATTCCTCTTCTTCATCGTTTATAGGATTCTGTAATTTTTCGATAAGCAATGCTACATTACTAAATATACTACGTTTATCGTAATTTGTTTTACCTTCAGGATCTCCAAATACAAGTCTATACATCTAATCATTAACAACATCAACATTGCCTCCGCACGTAAAATCAATAGGTCCTGCATATATTTTATTTTCATAATCAAAATTATCCTTGTTATATTTAATAGCTTTAGATTGAGCTAATATTTTATATCTCATTATATTATCTATAGCAGAAGATATAGTCAATATAGCCTCATCTTTATATACTTTATTATATAACAATTCATTATTCAAGTTTTCAACAGTACCGTTAATAGAACCCAAGAAATGTTTAAATATGTATTCAAAATTAGGAGTAGCTGTAAGTAGTTGATTTCTTAATATATCTCTTGTAAGCTTAGTTGCTTTATAAAGTTTATCGTCTAAGAACGTGTCTCCTAAATACTTACGTATTGCGTAATTACTTCCAAATTTTTCTAACTATTCTTTTATTTCTTTGTCCGTCAGTCTTTTATCTTGTGGTTTTATATACCAGGTTACTGCATGTTTTGCATACTTGAATGTATTATAATCATTTAAATAATTATATTGAGAAGCTATATTGTTTCCAAATTTCTCTGTATCAACTCGCGATATAGTAACAAGTTTTGACATTTCGTCAGCATACGGCTTTATTTTTTTCCACGCTTTTAAGCATTTTATCTAATGTATATAATACAAAATAGTATCCGGTTGATTTAACATCTGTTTTGCATATCCTTCATCAAATATATCGGTATAAGATATAGACATTTTACTCTATTTGTTATCAGATTCTTCGTCTTTTACCTTCTTCAACAGTTCAACAGCCACTGCTTTTACGTAAGACTTTTGTTTTTCATCTTCAATTTCTTTATCTATATTTTTTAAACTATTTTTTAATAAAGATAAATAATAAGACATAACTTGATCATATGGATCAATTTTTCCAGACTATTGACCGCGTTTTCTTGATCGTATATTACCGCCGTACATAGACTTTGAATTCTGTATAAGATTAGCTAACTTCTTAATAGCTGGCTATCCAATAAACGTAAACGTAGACATGCCTTTTCCGGCTCTAAGTAAAAAGTTTACATATTCATAAGTGGCGCTGTTAATATTCATATCAAATATATAAGGATCTTTGGCAACGTCAACGTGAGCATTTACCATCGCAGATAACCAATCTGATATAAATAAATTATCTTTACCAGTTATTGCATCAAGATCTCCAAAATCAAAATCTTTAACTGAAGCGGTATATTTCATAGTAATATGTGCAAACTAAGTAAGAGCCATATTAGTAATATTAAGTGCAAATGGACCAATACCACTTTTACCAGTAGTAAACTCCATTTTTCGTTTAAGCTGATAAGAAGGCGTCAATTCTTCTCCACTTTCTTTATATTTCATTTCGCTCTTTTGTAAGAATGGTAAAAGATCCTTTTTAATTTTAGCAGTAATTACATCAATTGATCCTCTAGCGTTAGCATAATTTACAGTGTCTGTAATAACATCTATATAATTCTAAAGAAGTCTGTTCTAAATAGCATTTTTATCACACATAGCAAATAACTAAGCTATCGCTTTTTGTTTGTTTTTGATTTCTTTATCTGCATAAATATGCTGTAATTTATCAAGTTGTTCAGCTGTAAGACTATCCTATATACCATTTGTATAAGACTTCATTGCTATAAACAATTTATCAATATCGAAGTCAGAACCAGTTTGAGCTGTAAATTCTCTAGGAACAATAATAAGATCTCCGGATGTTTCCGGTAATACGTCTGCAGCAACAAATGCAAACATTGATGACATACCCTGTGTAGGAATACGATATCCAATACCTACAGCTTCTGGATTAGAATATACAACATCTGCCTTTATCTCAGTATCTGTATCAAAATCTAAATTTAAATTATTTAAATAATCTGAAATTTCCTTTGATAATTTTTCTCCTAAATATTCTTTATATTCATCATGTTTATCTATCAAGTCTTTTACGGTAACTATATCGTGTGTTTTTAATACATTCAATAGTTTTACAGAGAAATCAAGTGGTCCAACTTTTTGATCAAGAATATATTTAAATTGTTTCTATTCATCTGTTAAATCCCAATATTCTTCAGATTTAATACCTTTTATTAAATCATGATCGACCAACCATTGTCTTCTTACTTTATATGGTGCACTTTGTAGCTCTTCTGGCAACATTGCTCTAAAATGGTTTATTGATAATAATACTTCCATTGTATTATTCTTAGCCTACCATTTTAATTCATCTCCATTATTATAATTCCTAAATCCATCTTTGGTCCAACCTTGTAATGTTTCATTATCACGATCATATCCTATTAATCCGAATATAGATTGCTGTACTGCTGTACCACCATTTGTATTTATTTTTACAACTTCACCGTTTACTAAAGCAGACACACTCTATTCAAACACCCTTCTACTAGTTAACGATGCTGCACAACCATAATTATCTATTATATCCTTTGCAGGTATACCTAAACCATTATTCTCTACAACTCTACGTATTAGATTTTCAACCTATTTTCTATCTGCAATTCCGTTTTTGAATTTGAATTCATTCATAACGTTATTTTCGCCCATTTCCGTCAAAGCGAATATACACGACATAATATCATGCTTAATGTTATTTCCGTTTCTTAATTTAACAGGATTACCATTAGAATCAGTTTTTCCAATGCCGTACATCATATTATCCAATATATTTGAAAAAGCAATCTTGAACATCTAAGTACCAATACCTCTTTCCAAATGTTTATGTGCATCGGTATTCAACTGCATTCTAAGACCATTTAATGATTGTATCTTTATCGGTAATGATTTTTCAAAATTAGTATTTATAACATTATTATTTTCATCTAATTTTTTATCAGAATTTTCATTTAAATCATCGAAATTAAAATTAGATAAATTTTCATCAGATATATCATATGGAGAATATTTATTTTGATTGTCACCTACTTTCACAGCACTTTCAAATGCAATCATGTCTATACAACCTTTTTCAGAATTGTTCATTCTGTCATATAAAGCTTTTCCTGTTTTGCTTCTAGTCATATATTTAAACATTGGGAATATAGCCATCTTATCATAAATAGGTAAATTTACAATATTGTTTTCAGATATAACATGTTCATTATTCTAAAAATATGACATTTTTAACGGGAATAATTCCAATTTAGACACAATTAAAGCTTTTTCTGGATCAGACATCCAAGAACCATCTTCTTCAAGTATCTAATATGCTTTTTCGTCACTGTATCCAGTTTCATCTTCCTCAACAGACCATCTACCTATACCCATACGTATTTTACGATATAATTCTGGTCTTATTATAACCTCAGCATCTCCAACTGTTATATCTTCATATGGTCCACATTGCATGTCTGCAACTTTATTTACAGCATCAAAGAATATTTTAACCTACTTTCTATACTTTTCATTATGATTTTTTTCATTAGAAAATTTACGATATACGTCATAGTTTTTATACATTTGAATAAAGAAATCATGTTTATCTTTAAAACCTTCTTTCTTTATATAATCTTTAAACCATTCTGTATCTATATTTCTTAATACGTTTATAGCAGATTGTCTTTTAAAGTTTTCAGAAGCTTCTTTTATAAACAGCGATTTTGCTTCAAAGTCACGTATATTCATCACTGAATACTTGTCACCAATTAATGATTTAAACTTAGGATTTTTAGTTATATCTTCTCCATAATCAGTTCTTATGTTCTATCCTGGTGAAAGTAATGCGCCTAATCGTTTAATTTTATCTGAATCTTTTTCTTTTAATATTCTTACATCTACCGTATATGTATTTGTTTTTCCGTTTACTATATAAGGAACTTCTATTTCTTCAGTAATAGGAATTTTTCCATTAGTATAATAAACATATTTATAATTAGCAGGATCTCCACTAAATACTTTTTCAAGTTCAACTATTGATATCCATGTAGAAATAACATGATTAGCTACAGCAGATAATCCATAATTACTAAGCATTCTTTTATCAGAATATGGTTTTCTTCCAACTGTTTCTCCAGCTTTAGCAAACATATCTTGATATTTTTTCAATATAAATGACGGTATAGCATCTGGTACAAACTTATCACCATCCATAAATCCGAGTCTATAATCTACATTAGATGTAAGTGTTTTTAAATCAGAATCAACTCTTTCAAATAATAATCTATTTATATCGTCGTATAATTTATCAGTATTTTTATATTGTTCTTCAATTTCACTTATTGCTTTTCGTACTAATTCAAATCCATCTAAGTCGTTATCATCTTCACGTATGTTAGATAAACCACCATATTGTTCTGGATTTTGTTCAATTTTCTTTTGTAAATTATATTGAGCTTCAAGCCATTGATTTAGATTACATCCGTGCGATTTATCCAAACCGTACATATATCTAAACAATCCTCCATTTCCACTAAAATCCATTCTATTATTTTTAAACTTACCGTGGAAGTTTTTAATTCTAGCATTAGGATGTGTCCTTAGATATTCAATATTTTCTCTACTATAATATTGTTTTAACGATTCTATTTCATCAAGATAGTATCCTTTAAATATATTTAAAGTATTGTTGCTAAATCTACGTATCTTATATGCTCCACTTTCAGATTCAATGTCATATGTTATAAGATCTTTTGGAAGTGATATTAATTTCTATTGTATAGCGTACCATGTTTTTTTATCAGCCATTGTAGGTAACGTTAACATATCATTAAATGTCATTGTCATTTTAGCTAAATAATCCTCAAGGTTTGTTATACCGAAATAATCTTGACCTTTTTGGTTTCTGGTATCTTTCATACCTATGAATGCATTCAATCTAAATTGTTGTTGTGATCCAGCATTCGGATCTATATCTAAAGCAGTCTACAACAATATAGAGTGTTTTGCAAAAGGACTTTTCATCATACTTAAAACATGTTGTTTATCTGTATTAAGTCGTCTTATTTCATCAGACATATGATTATTTTGACTTACGGGATAATGCATTGATCCATCAGGTCCTTTGACACTAAAATCAGAAGAAGATGGATGTACAGAATTATATGAATCAGCTAATTCACATATAAAACTGTCTTCTTTTGTACCCATATATATCTTAGATATATCTTTTACTTTACCTTTTCCTACAATCAAATTTGGCTTATTTACGCTATCCTTAAGTGTTTTAACTATTGTAGCCAATCCACCTTTATCTTTAGTATTTTTAATTATGTTTTGTAAAGCTTTAAATACCAATACATCGTTTCCAACTTTACCGTTTTCTACATATTTTGCAATAAGATTTTCAATAACACTTTCGTCAGATGGTATACATAAATAATTCAATAAACTATTTAATTCACTTATTAAAGTTTCATTAGCTGCAGCATAAGCTTCTGGAGTTGTTGGATAATTGTGATTTACACGTCTTTTTGTACTTTCTGTAACTATATCTAAAAGTTTCTAAAAAGAATCTGAAACATGCTTAACAAATGTTTTGCTTATTACAGTAGAGTTATTTGTATTATTTATTAATCCTGATAACATAACAGCATTTGACCATTCTCTAGGTAAACTTCTTTTAGCTCTTAATGCATTATCATTGATTATATTAAATGCTCTATCAACATCATCTATGTCTTCATTATTAGAATCTTGTGATTTGTATTCATCACCAAGATCACCTTGAAGATCTTCATACATTTGACTACTTGTTACAAACTTAGCTTTAGGATCTTCTAACCAAATTTGTGCCATCTATGCCTGCTGACTTTTTACTGTAGCATATATCTAATTCTACATTTCAATATCTGGATCTATATCAAGATTTACATCACCATCCAATTCTGATAGTTTATCATCAAGTATTCTATAAAAAGCTTCATTCTTTGCTCTGTTTTTAACTTTTCCTCGTAACGATGATGATAAGTAATTACCATCTTTATCTTTTTCAGAATAACTTTCAATATCCCATAAATCTTTAAGTATTTTAGTCCAAACTTCTCCAAATGGCATATATAATGGTGTGTCCAATAAATCGTCGGTTTCATATATAATATCTTTTTCAGAATTATTTTCATCATTTACTTCAAGTCTAGCTTTTGGTAAATGTGTTAAAAACAATTTAGCTCTGTTTGCAACATTATCTTTTTTAGATACTTCAAATTGGAATACATCCCATGTATTATCAGCTCTATCACCTATATCAGATTTTTCTGATTTTTCTTCTTCTTTTAAAGCAGCTTTTTCATCTTCAGTTAAATCTTCTTTTAGCTATTTTAATTTCTTTATTTTTGCATCAATACCGTACTGTTTAAAAGTCTACTTAACTATATTAAAAAATGCAGTTTTATTATTATCTATATCTTCAATTACACCTTGTGTAGTTTCATCCGCATTCACCTTAAGTTCCTCTATAAACTGTTGGAATTTAGATCCACTCAATCTTTTCATATCTTCTGGACGTGTAATAGCATAATAATCTAACATTTTATTTGCTAAAGATTCACACACTTGATAGAATTTATGATACGTATCAACATATTGTAAAGAATCTATTGTTTTTTGTTTTACTCCAGGTACATGATAATTAGATTGTTCTACAATTCCACTGTATGCGCGTTTAAATTCTTCCATAGATCTAGGATCTATCTAACTTCCTTTATATCCTCCGCTATTTATTTTTCTAAATACAGTATTTATTAATCTTCTGTTTCTATAATTAAACGTAACAAAATCATATATTCTGTTAAATGCTCGTTTTATTACAGCTTTAAGACCAGTACCTCTTTGTAATTGCACATAATTTTTAAATTCATCAGCTAATAACTCCTCAATCTGTCTAAACGTTAACTTTTCAGAACCTTTGTGTAATTTAACATATTCCCTATATATCAAATTACGAGTAATATTATTATGTAATAATAAGTTAACATAGTGCCAAGCTTCGTGATATTCTACTCCAGATCCAGCCTAAGTAGATAATCCAATTATAGCTTCAGCAATAGCATCAGAACTTGCTGTAACACATCCATATGCTTCACGATTATCAAATGATGCTATAATACCATTTGTAATAAAAACTTTATCTTCTGATAAACCTAACACTTCATTAAGAAAAGCTCTTGCTTTTTTAACATTTAATGTACCTCCACCTTCTTCTGAAAATACACCAGTTACAGCGTTTGCATTATTTACTTTTTTATTGCGAGCAGTTTGTATAGTAGATTGTATACTAGTAATAGTATTTAAAGATACTCTAACATGACCATCTTTATATAACCATACATATGGAATATGTGTTTTTGTTAAATTTATACGTAATTGGTTATCACTGAATTGGTCAAATGAAGACATATCGATATCTTTTATTTCGTAATTTGTATTTTTTGCAAATTCTCTTATTTTATCTTCGATTTCCTTTTTAATATCTACTCCAGTATTTGGTTTATAGTCTAACATAATTCTATCAGACAGTCCACCATGCTGTTGAGCTATACTATTGGTATTTGCTAAATCTAATGTTTTATTAGCCTAATCTATAGAATCAGACAACAATACCTAAAAACTTGGAGCCAGTTTTCTAAATTTCTTACTTAACTAATCTACCTTTTCTTTATTGAACTTGTTGAATTTCTCTTTTTTCTGCTTGTCTATTTTTTTCTATTCTATTACACCGCTTGTCTTAGAAACAGGTGTTGTTTTTAATGAATCAGTTGCTCGTCTTGCAGGAGATTGTTGCGATACTCCAGTAGCATATATGAAAGGATCTTTAAATACTTGAGGAGCTACGTCTGACATTAATTTTCCAGTTTTCAACATCCATGCTAATACAGATATATTTTTAGGTATTAATTTTCCATTATCCTCAGTAAATAAATCTTCTTTATTAAACGTAAGTTCATCTAAGTCTAAGAATGAGAATTTATCATTACCTGTATCCTCAAAATATTGACCTAACTATTTCATTATGTTATAATCAATTTTAGAAGACATTGCATCTATATCAGTATTCCAATGTATATTTTTAGATATATGATATATAATATCTTTCATTAAATTATTACTCTGTTCTGTACCAGCAAATAAATCATTAGCAGAAAAATGACGTTGTACTCGATTGCCGTTTTTATCTGGAAGGACTATAGTTAATTCGTATTGATTTGTGTTTTCATTTAAATCCCACGATAGTTGTTTATCGGCATAGTATTTAAATCTATTTAAAGCTCTGGTTGTATTCTTAGTAGTAGATGTTGTCTTTTCGCCATTATGGATGAAAAAGTCAATAAAAGCTTTTCTTATTTCATCAGAAGCATTATTATTTGGATAATATCTTTCATTTAATTTATTAGTAAGCATATAAAACAATACTTCAGCTACAGTAGGCTTTCCATTAACTTCTCCTGTTTTTGGATTTATAGCAAGTGTTATATTGTCGCGAGTTATAGGTTTATTTTTATCATTTCTATTAAACCTTTGTTCTCTAAGCATTAATGGAATCTCTTGACCGTTGTTTGTTTTATATATGAGATATATTTTTCCAGCAAAACCTTTTCCAACAAACTGCTTACTTCCGTCAAACGATGTTATTCCGTATGTAGGCTCTCCGAACATTCCTTTTCCGAATCCAAACCGTATATTACCATTTTTAAGCTGTTCTTCAATTTCATCAGTTGTATTTAATATACCAAATCCTCTATCGTCACCTGTAAGTGGTTTAAATACAGGCATGCCTGATTTATCTCTTTCATATGTATTTATAGAACCGTTACTTATTCTAGGATTATTTGGTGTGACCGTCTCTTTAATTTCACTTGGAATTACATATTTACCATTAACTTTATCACAATAAGTTTTTATAATCTCTAATCTACGTTTCTTAAGTTCTTCTATGTTTTTAGTTATTTCTTCAGGAGCTAATGGTATAGATTTACCATTAGATGCATATTTTCTAGCAACATATTGAATTCTACGTTTTTCAGAAACACTTTGACTCTAATACCATCCGTATGCTTTTGTTTTTATTTCAGAATCAGTATAGTTAGATAATTCTTCTTTGTTGAATCTTTCTTTAAATCTACTTATTATTATCTCATTAAGCTTTTCTTCATATTTATTTTTATCAACGCCTATTTTGGAAAGTTTATCAAACAATCTTGTTTCACCATTATGTTCCAATTCTTTGCCGTATTTATCTACATACGAATATATTGCAGGAGTACGCATACTTGCAATATATGTTTTCTTTTCATTATGATCATAAATAACTAGCGATATGGAATAAGCTTGTGGATTAAATTGATATTTTTCATCATTTCCGTGAACTATATAAAATTTCTATGTAGATTCAAACCAACCTTTTTGTGTCAACTTTTGAGCTAACTTATATCCTTCCTATATAGGATATTTGAATGACATATCTTTTCCACGTACAGTTATTCTAACAGGACCGTATTCTTCACCTTCCTTGTTATATCTAGAGTTTTGATAAAAGAATGTCTAAGATATAAAATCACGCTCTACGGCATCTTTATTAGGAGCTAAACTATAATTCGGATTTGTATAATAACTATCATCACCGCATATTACTTCTGGATATAAATCATCGTATGTATAGAAATCGTTATCTATTGCTTCAAGAGTATCTTGTTCAATTTCAATAATTTCAGCAGTATCGTTATCAATATCGTCTTGAAAATTTTCTATTTGAATTACTTCTGGCTTTTTGTCTTTGTTTTCAGGCTTTGTTTGTTTTTCTTCCTCCAACTATGTTGTTTTTGATGTAGACTTTGTATCAGATTCAGCATTATCTTCATCCGTGTATGTATCATCAATATCATCAGTGTCGTCAGTATTATCTACAGAGTCGTTATCGTCATCAACTGGTTTATTTTTAGCGTTATTTTTAGAATTCATATCAGTATTATTATCTACAGATACTCCTGGTTTAATAAGCTATATTGCACGTTTGGAATCTGTTATAACAAACGAATCTTTTCCATTTGTCATAAATGCCTATATTTCTTCATTGTCTTTTATCTCTTCATTTGGAACATATCCAATTGGTATTTTAATAGGCATTATTATACCTTGATCATCTTTTATTACTATTGCAACAGTATTAGAATCTTCATCTTTTTTTACATATATTGATAATGTGCCTTCGTTATATGTGCCTTCTGACAACTATAAAACATCTTCTATTGTATATTCTCCTTTCAATATATTCTATAAAGATTGTTTTATTTTTTCTTCCTGTGACGGTTGTGTAGCAACAGTTCCTTGATCTTCATCACTTGTAGCATTTGACGGCTATACAGGCTGTGTCTATTGTCCATCTGTAGGTATATTTCCAAGAGCACTAGTATCTTTCTATTCAGTTGTAGAAACACCTGGTTTATCAGATTCATTTGTTGAAGTAACTACCTTTTTTCTATTAGGTTTTTTATCTTTCAATAACTCATCAACCATCTAAGCCTCATCTGGATCTGGTTGATATAAATCAGACTCATCAGTATCTTCTATTTCTGTTGTCTAAACTTCAGATTCAACTGCTGTAGGAGATTCGTTTATATCATTATTATCGACATTTTGTTCTTTGTTGCGCTTACTTTCATTTAACTGTTCATCATTATCACTAATAGCAATTTCAACAGATTCTTTAGCTTTTTCATCACCATTTTCAGCATTTTGTATATCATCGTTGGTTAAACCACCATCTCTAAGAAATTCTCTATGTGCAATACGTTGACGATCTTTTTTCTTCTATAAATCCTATTGAATTAATTGTTTAGCAGCGTCTCTATTTAGTTCATTCCATTCTTTTTCTAAAGCAATTTGTTCTTCAATAGTTCTATCCTGGTCGTTTTTAGATAAATATGCTTTTTGTTTAGATTTAAAATCTTGTATTCTATTATATAAACTATTACTAATCTTACCGTATCTCTATTGATACTCATATATTATTTTGGTCTTTGTTAATTTAGACAAATCTAAGCCTTTATCTTTCCACTCTTGTGTAATACTATCTGTAAAAGCTTTCTGTTGTTCATTCGATAATTCGGACCATTTAAGATTTCTAGTTTGATTTAATACATTTGAAGGATTTGCATATCCCATAGCATATGATGCAATATAAGGATTATATATTTCTTTTAAAGATTTATTTATGAAAAATACTTGTGATAATTTTTCAAATTCATCAAACATATTTCCAGTAACATCCTTTAGTTCGTCACGGAACTGATCTAAAGAATATTTACGACGTTGTATCAACTTTTGACGCACAAAACCTTTGTCTCTTTGATGTTTATAATTATACTCTTTTATAGCTTTGTTGTTTACGTCTACTTGTTTATTGTATTCATCTATTTGTGCATCAGCATCTTTAAATGTATTTTTTAACTATTTCTCATACGATTCGATTTCATCATTCATATTATCCACAATCGAAGCAAGTCTGTCAACATTAGCATCTATACCTACTTCTTCGTTTAAATGTTTTAATAAAGTTTGTCTATCATAAAACATCTTACGAGTTTTCTTCATAACATCTAAACGTTTCATTTGATATAACAAATTTATACGATTATTAATAAAATCGTTTTCGCTAGTTATATCTTTTTTCTTTTTGTTTATAATATCCGTAATCTCATCTTCCAACTCTTTATCTAAAGATGATGTATCGTTTTTTCCAGAATTTTTTAGATCTTTCTTTTTCTTATCGTAGTTTATATTCTTTTTAGCCTATTCGGTTATACTAGCATCACTTCTACCTTTACTTTCAATAAGATTATTTCGTTCAGTTTCATTGGCTACATATTGTTTATAGAACTATCTAAGTTTCTAAATAATCGGTTTATATATATTATATTGTGTTTTAAGATGATCTGGTATATTTTTTTCATCAAAATCAGGATCAGTATACATACCGACAGTAGCTCTAAAATCTTCTCTTATAGATAATAATTTACTTTGTTGATTTTTTAATAAATCACCTAATGTACTATCGTCAACAATGGCTCTTACGGCATTTTGTATTGTTGCTAATTTATCATTTTCGTCTGTTACATTAAGTTCTTTTAATATATCTTTAAATTCTTTATTATTTTTAACAAAATTCAAAGCGTTTAATAACTTAATATCTTCATCTATAAATTCATCGCTAACCTAATCTCCTTTAAATCGTTTCATCTCCTATAGAGATTTAGTAAGTTTAAATGGATCTCCACCATTATCTAAATGCGCATTAAATATTTTTATATGTGCATCATCTTCAGCTTTTCCGTAGTTTTCTCCAACTATTCTTTTTAAAATATGATCATTTTTTAGCTAACTAGCTATATAACGCAATGTATTTGGATCATTAGATGTTAATAAATTTACAATAGGATTTATTTGATGTACACCATGAAACATTGCACCTGTTACAGAACCTATGTTCATAGCTTTTCTTAATTCAGCATCACCGTTATCCGGATCTCCAAAATTAATACCTATATAACTTGCAATAGCGTCAGATGCAAGATTTGCATCATTAAATACAGAAGGTAAGCTAAACATACTATATGGAGTATTATAATCATCATATTCACCTCTCATGTATCTAGATTGTAATAACTGTTGTTGACCTTCTTCAATACCTTCTAAGAATCCAGTACGTAATAAAGTTTTAGCTTGATTACCTAACCATTTAGATGCGTGCGACGCCATTACTTTTTTATATAAATCAGATGCATTTTTATTAAAAACTTTATTTATAATAGAATCTGACATAGCTGTTGCTGCACGATCTATTCTAGATGATGCATTTTTTACAGTTTGATTTATTAACTTTTTCTCAATCTAACTTGTACCGCTAGTTAATGCATTTTTAAGTGTTTTTCCAAAATAACTCATATACGGCATAGCTTGTATATAATCTAATGTTGAAAGTGTTTCATTATCATTATATATTTTTGCTAAACCATTTCTACTTTGTTGTTTTATTTTTTCAAATTCAGGATCTCCTGTATTTATATCATAAGCTAATGCAAATCTTAATTTATCTTCTATATCTAAATTAGCTGCAGCATTTTTATCTAAACCGCTGTTGTTGTTTATAAAATTGTCAATGTTTTCTAACACTTTTCCAGCATTTATATTTCTATTAGAATATAATTGTTCTACTATTCTTTGTGTATATGCGTCTGAAACTTCTGAACGTGTTTCAACCTCTCTTGATTTAGTAGATAAATATAATCCCGCGGCTTCAGATCCAAATGCTAAAAATTTAAGAATTCCAGATAAAGCCTTTGCTTTTCCAGAAGGTCCGGCTACATATTCAGCAGCGTTAGATAATCCGGCGGCAATTCTATCTGCAGTAGCAAGTTCTACAAATGTCTATAAGTCTGCGAAAGAAGATCCCATTTCTGGTGTAGCATAAGCCCATCTAGATGGATCCCATATAGTAAATAAAGAACCAGAAGCTTCACCTTCTTGTAATTCCTTAAAGTGTTTATTTATTTTTTGTGGGTTAAATAACCAGTTTCCGTTTTTAGTAATATTTGTAGTACGTACAAGCTGCGCACTACGTTCATCAAATAATCTATCATATTCTTTAACTGCGTTATCAAGATCTTGTTGTTTGTATTTTACATATTCTTGCGGATTATTTAAATGTTTTGTAACGCCGTCAAAAAATTTAGATTTATCATATTCATCATTTGTTGAATTTTTCAACATACTTCTTGTCAACGCCCATTTGTCTTTTCCAACTAAATTATATGCTTCCAAACCTGCATTTTTAATAGCGTTTTTAATAGAAGATATTGTTGACATTACGCTATTTGCAGCATTCTTTAAATTACCGACAATAGTTCCAGATTTATCTAAAGTATAAGGATCTCCATAAGATTCATATTTTAACTATTCAAGAAATCCCATGTCAGACATATCGGTAAACAGATTCATAAAAACATCTGATTTTTTCCAATTTGCTTTTATATAATCATCCGACGCTTTTATTTTTGATCGTGTTATATTTAATTCATTTATTAATTTAGATTTAGTATAATCATCTATGTTTAAATTATGTAATTGCTTATTTAATTCATCATATCTTTTTATATTATCTAAATAATCTTGTGCTATTTTTAAGTTTTTTTGTTCAGAAGCTACATCAAATAACGCATTTTCTTCACTTGATTTTTGAGACTCATATTTACGTTCCCAAAACATTCTCCAAGGATCTTTTGGATTTTCAAACGAAGTCTTTAATCTGTCAAAAAATCCACCTTCACTGTCAACGTTTATGATAGGTTTATCATTATTATCTTGTACTTCAACAATTTCACCTTGTTCATTAACATTTGGATACATGTTTAACTCTTCACTATATGTCAACTGCGGAGCATAATCAGAAGTAACTGTATTAAACATACCTGTATTAACAGGTGTTGAGACTGCGTCGTAATATCTCTATTGTGCACCAGGTACACTTTGACGCAGTCTCAATCCTTCACTATATACAGGGTTTATATTAAATTTGCTTTTCTTTTGTCTACCCATAATATTCTTTTATTATCTCTATTGTAGTGATGCAGCTTCAGAATTAATTTCTTCAGCATATGCATTACCTTTACCGAACTCTTCTTGGTTCATTCTAGTATTAATATCTCTCCATCCAAATCCACCGTCATTAGACATCGTTCTAATCATAGGAATTGTATAATATGTATTATGTATACGATTTTTATTTTTATCTTTATCGTTACTTTGATATTCGTATATACCTAATCCTAATTGTACGGCAGCATCTCTTATTCCTTTATCTGTTGTTATATTAAATTTATTACAGAACTGTTTAAATTGTCTACCTGTTATACTTATGTTTCCAGAAATATCTGTCATCATACCATCTCTTTGTTTTTTAGGTATATAAGCTACATTTATATCCTTATTAACAAGATATCCATTTCCAGAACCATTGCTTCTAAGCCATCTATCAAAACGTCTTTGTAAACTATTATATCTAAACATCTTGGATCCTGTAACATTAGCCTATCTGATAGGTGCATATCTTAAAGTAGGATCACTTAACCTCAACATTCTGTATTTATTAGATGTTCCTGGCATATTTCTTAATTCAGAATCTCCAGCCATTATATCTGACCACATAGAATGTTCTGCTTTATTAGACGGCTGTATTCTATTTTGGAATACACTATATGTAGATTTAGCGTTTCTCATCAATTGCTGACTATATCCACCTTTTGTTTTGTCATAATTAGCATCAGTAGAATTTGAATACATAAATGCATTTGTAAATCTATCTGTTGGTGTTACAACACCATTACTATCAATCTTAACGATTCCATTTTTAACAAGTTGTTCAGGTGTCCATTTTTCAGAACCTTTCCACCATTTAACATGTGCTAATGCTTCATTTTTTTCTTTACGTGTTTTTGCTTTATTAGCCTTATTAATCCAATAACGTTGTATTTTAAGCATTGATTTTGATAAATTAGCACCATTTAATGTACGATCTATAAAACTCTAATTAGCATTATATCCAAATCTAGTACTATATTGTAATATTCCACCCTATCCACCACTACGTTGTTGATTAGCTGCAGCTCTTGTAGAAGCTCTTCTTGCATTTCTATCATCAAGATCTGCTTTATATCTAGCCAATGCATATGGATCAGCTTCGTATTTTTCAGGCAATAACATTTCTATATTTGCTTGTGCAATTCTATCATCTAATATATCGAAAGCTTTGTTTTGTAAATCTTCTTCTGACATATTTGGATTTGTACGTTTAAGTTGTTCTTTTATATTCATGAATTCATAAGCACCTCTTGGAGTATTGATAAAACCTTGAGCATTGGCTTTAGCTGTATTTTTAAGATCATTAAAGTCATATGAATATACACGGTTTCCATTCTTCATACCTTTATATAAAGCCTATCTTTGATCATACCAACTATGTGTAGCTGTATTTAATGAATCAAATGGATCTGGCGATTCTTTTGTCCAAACACCATCTTTTAATGTATCCCAATCCTCAAAATTTGTTATGCCAGCTTGTTTATTTAACCAGTTCTAAAAATCTTTACTATATAAACCTTTTGAATCTAAAGCTCCTTTATTTTTCAAAAATTGCATAGCAGGCTAAACAGATGCTTTAAGTTTCTATAATTCACCATACGGTATTGAATTTATAGCTTTCTATATTTCTGCTCTACCTTCAATAGATCTTAGCATATCTGGACCATACTTATCTATTACTTCACGTATAGCACCATTGGTAAGTCTATCCCAGTTTTCATTATCCTTAGAAAAAGGACTATAGAAATCTCCATACTCTTTTCTGAAGTCCTTTAAATCTTTATCTGTCTATAAATAATCTTCACGTAAAGCATTTATATAATTCTACTGAGCATTATAGACCATATTTGCCATACGTGGATCAAACACGTCATCTATCTAATAGATAATCGGTTGTTCTTTTCCAAGTATATTCATAATTATCTTATTTTACCATACTTTAATAACTGTTGTAAAGTAGCATATTGTTCCCAACTCATAGGATTATTTCCAGTTGTAAATATATTTGGAGTCATTTCGCCATAAAAATTATAAGGCAACACTTTTTTCATCTGTTTTTTTGATACTTTCTATTTTTGTGTAGGTAAGTCTTCTTTACCTTTATTATCAATATCTTTTGCATATAGATCTAATAACTTATTATTATAACGTTCGCTTCTAAATTGCTGATAATTGTTATATAAATTCTTAGCAAATCCAGACAGTGAATTAAGTATACCTTGGTTAGCACTTTCGATACCTCTGAGTTTCTATGCACTGGCTTCTCTAATTCTCTCTTGCTGTATCTGATTAGCTTGCTGTCTTGCTGCTGCATCGCGAGCACCTTCTTGTAACATAGCTTGTGCATACTGAGCTTTATAGTTATTATTTATCTCATTAGCTTTATCATATGTATCGGCTATATTTCTTTGATAAGTTGAATTAAGTTTAGCCTACTGAATCATTCTTTGTCCTGGAGACATTCCGCCAGCATTATTTATATTATATAACTACTGTCTATATGCGTCTTTAACTGCATTTATAGGGTTATATGGATCATACTTAAGGCTAGCCAGTTTATCAAGTGCTACATTAGCATAATTATTAATAGCATATGGACTTTCTGCATGCATTGGAAGTTTTTTATACATATTCTTCTAACCCATAGCAGTTGTCAATCCAAATATATATGGTAGTGATGTTGTTCCATAATTTATCAAAGAACTCCAATCTTTTCCTCCATCATATGATCTTGACTACAATAAACCTAACATCTTATGTTGTTTTTCTTGTCTATTCATTATTTCTTTACCTTTCTGTAATAACTATTCTTTATATAAATTGGCTTGTTTTAAATTCAACTCTTTAGTCTTATCATTACCTCCGCCATTCTATATCTCATTTATAAGTTTATTTGTTTTTTCTACTTCTTGTGCTGGTTTAGCTGCTTGATCTGCAAAACTTATACCATTTGTCATATCTATATCATTTCCTGCTATATAAATATGATCACCATTTTCAGCAGATGTAAACTGATCATCGGCTCTCTTTACACCCTTATCTACATATGATGCTTGACCATTTATAAAATCCCATTGAGATTCACCTTTACCTATACGACCGTTTATAGGTCCGTATTGCTCACCAGCAGGTGTCCAAACTTTACCGTATGGTTTTACAGTATCATCTTGTTTATTATTATAATTTTGATCTTTACCTTTATCTGCACTATATAAACCTGTAGAATAACCATTATTATCATAATATTCATTCTATAAAGCTTTTGTTCTAGCTTCACTTAAAGCCTGTGTATTATATCCATCATTTGAAATCTATAACTGTCCTATACGTCTTCTTAGTTTATTTTCATGATTTCTCTTTTTACGATTAGATCCAAATAATCCACCAATAGCTCCAAATAATCCACCAATACCAGCTCCAATCAAACTACCGGCACCAGGAAATATACTTCCTACTAAACCTCCTATACCAGCTCCGGTACCAAATCCAGACATTGTATTATTAATCGTAGATTGTTTATCAAGAGCTTTCATGTATTTTATTTCAGCGTTTGTATCTATACCACCATATCCTTGATATCCAATACCATTTATGTTGTCATTAAATGTAGATACACTACCTTGTAGGTCTTTTGTGCTTTTAACATTTTTATCCATTGAAGATAACCCTTTTCCAAGAGCTATACCATTGTATATAGCACTAGCTACATTTAATACATTTCCAGCTACAGCTGCAGCACTACCGAAAGCATTCTTAAGACTAGCTTTACCTGCTTCTTTTGCGAGATTGGTTCCTACAGCTTTACCTGTCTATACTCCAAGATTATTTAAAGCTTGATTTGTTAAAACTTTATTTCCTGTCTATAAACCTAACTTAAATGCTAAATTATTTGCACCATTTAATGCTGTAGAAGATAAACCTACATTAAATAATGATGAAGCTGCAGCTGGAGTTAAAGATGATAGAGATGAAAATGTAGGCATTAATGAAGATGATAACGTCGGTGTTAATAAAGACGTTGTAGCAGCTGTATGTGGCATAAAAGTAGCAGCCGTCTTTGGAAGACTAAGATTATTCATCAATGAACTTACATTTGATTGTATTCCATTTGATAACTACATAGATGTTTGTTTATTAACATCATCAGCTTGATCGTTTGCATTTATACCAAGCTACATATTAGCAGGATCTGTTTGTTTACTTGCCAAGTCATATTTAGGCAAGTATTTATATTTTAAATATCCTCTTTTCATTTTTAATTATATGATTGTCTTGTTTTAGTAATAAAATTATTTATAGTAGATTCTTTTGATGTGTTATAGTCACTATATGTTTCAACCATCCATTTTCCTCTAAGTCTTTGTCCATAACCTTCGTTATATATATCTGAAGATGTTTTACCTTCAAAACCTACTCTAGGTATAGGATAACTTATAACACCTTCTCTATCTGTTAAGAATGTATGAACATCATCGTAATAATGTTCTGTATCAGATAAATCCGTCATAAAGCTTATATTCTTTTCATTAAAGAAATCAGGTTTTTCCAAAGAATTTCTACCTCTTCTGTTTGCATATATAATCTATTGATTGTCAAAAACTTTAGTTGTATTTACATTATTGTTTACGACAAATTGTACAATCATCGGATTTACATAAATATTTTTGATAGCAAGATTATTTTTAGAATAACAATATGTTTTATAAACACCGGTTTTCGTTATCTTATTTACATAATCATCTAATAAATAAAAACCATCTGTAAAGGATGTATACGGATCTATATACAAAGATGTAGCTATATTATATTTTGTATTAAATATTATATTATATAAATCATCGTCTTTTCTTATATTTCCAAAATACAACTCATTATTGGTCTTATCATACAATATCTTCGGTAAATGCAAATCATCATACATATTTAAAATATTTGTAACGCTTAAACTATCACTATAATTAGTAACATTATTATCATTCAACGTACATATACAATTATTATAATAATCAAACCAGAATAATCTATTTTCAGAATCTGTTATACACATATCGTCTTTTCTCATACCATATTTAGTATCCAAATAATCAATACGTTTTAATAATGTACCTTGACCTAATTGTATATCATTATCATTATTATCTTTAACAATAGATCTTTCGTTTATAGACATCTTTCCAACAGCATTCTTCTAGAATACATATGTACGATCATTCGTCGTATATATATCTGTTATTTCTCCATATTGTGAGTTTGTATCAACAAAATCAGCAGGTTTAAATATCTACCAATTATCTACGTTTTCACCATTGGTTTTTATTTGTGAATAAAATATTCTTTGTGGGAAGTTTGTTTCTGGTTTATCTAACTATTGAGCATTAAATATATTATTAGAACTTTCATTATCAGAATATATATTATTATAATTATATGCTGGTAATTCTTGTGAAATAACACCTTCTATTGAAGCAGGTTTTATCTATACATTAGTATTACTATTATTCATCGCAGGACCATACATAAAATATGGATTTATATCGCTCTCCATTATAACATTATTAGAAACCTACATAGATTGCAAGTTCGCATAAAAGTCATTAAAATCATAAAACTTATGGGACGTTATAAATCTGTGTGACGCTATGTATGTGGATCCATCAAATACACAGAAATTGTCCTGATTAAATCTACCAGTATTTGAAGTTATATTAAAGTAATTTCCAAATCCATAATATGTATCATACTACATTTGTGTTAATAATTTTCCAGAGAATTGTTGTGCTTCGTGTGTTATATTACATAAATATGTCCCAAGCGTAATATCTTTATCACAAAGATCTAAAGTTCCTTTAGGTTCAGTTAAACTAATCGTTGTATCTAATAAATATTCATGTAAATGTTCGAGTTTATTATTTAAAGTTTGTGTATTATTTAAATAACATACGAAACACTGTCCTCCACCACTAAGTGGTCCTATTGCAGGCGGTATATGTCCTCCACCAGATACATTTGTATATTCTGCATACTTTTCCCACGCTTTATCTATTTCACTATTAGAACCCCAACTAAATAGCGCCGATTTATTAGTTCCAGGATCTCCATAATATTTACCGCAACATACGAAATTTACATATGATTCCGTATTAACAGTTTGCACAAAATTGGCATACTATTTAATAGCATCTTTTACTACTGAACCTTCTTTTTTTACTTCACTAAAACATTGGTTCCATTCTAAGTTTTTAGAATCTTTAATTGATTTTATATCAAATATCGTTTTATCTGTATTTAAAACTACATCAAGACTACCTGTATATGTATCATCGCCTGGGTATAAATATACGTTTTTCTTACAAATATTATAATTAAATACGTATTGTTTTACTTTTTCACTAGTGTCACAAGGTATTGCTGATCTATTTATCTTAAGATACTCCTAAGAATTATCAAGAATTGCGCTCCAGATATAACCAGTATATTCTTTATAACCATTTTCGACCTTTTTATTAAAGGTAGATTTAACAGTAGAACTATTTATAACTTTATTTGTATCTTGTAATGTTCCAGGATATATATAACTTAACAATTCAAGATGTTTTGCATTGTTTTGCAGTCTCTTTACCTATTCGTCACTCTAACATATAAACGATGAACTAAATAATTGAAAAATGCTTTGATTTTTCTCTGAATGCGCAAATTTACCGTTAGGATAAAATTTTGCGTATTTTTTCCAGTCTGGTTGATTATCATCATTCCAATCTGTAAACCAATAAAATAAACACGGTTGGCTTGTCAAAAATCCAGTAGGATAATATGGAGAATATTTCTATTTATCATTCTAATCATTATCATTCTTTATATATAATGGAGCTACATCCTATCTCACAGGTCTTGCAATGATACACTATTCCAAGTTTCTAGTATAATTATCATATTTTTTACACCTTACTATTTCATATCCAACAATATTATATTTTTTTATTATCTACGGATCTAAAGTTACTTTAAACTCCAAACCTATTGAATATATCCATCTCTCATCATATATAGGAAATTCACTCATTCTTGGAACTTTTATATCTCCAATATGATATACATTAGATTTGTTTCCTTCTGCTGAATATAAAACTATACCGTATCTGTATGTTTCTCCACGTTTTAAAGATCTAAGTATACTTGAACTGAATATATCATGATACAGTTTATCGTTAGTGTTTACTAAATCATGTTGTTTATATATTTCACTTATTGTTTTATTTTTAAAAGCAGATTCTGTATTAGATTGTTTAGTACTTATAATATTACCACTTTTCAACTCTAAATAACTAGAATAACTTGGATTAAAAGAATTTGAAGATTTTGCTAAACTTTTTAACGCTCCTACTGTTATAAATCTCCATTGTATATTTTTACCAAATCCTCCAAGTGTATATTGAAAGTTTTCATCAAACTCTCCATTATAATTAAATGGATTGTATATACATTCACTACTTAAAACTGTATTATTTTCAGTTCTATATAAATTTATATCAGAATAAGTTGGAAATATATCTTTACCATATATATTATTTTCTATTGAATCTACAACTTCGTCTATAGTTGTTAATTCAATGTCTGAATTTGTAAGTGTTCTATTGTCAGGAATAGTATATTTAAAATAAGATTTGCCGTTTTGAGGTATACCAACAGAATATGTTTTAAAATCTATATTGTTTATATACAGTACAGTCTTATCTTTTATATTACCAGCCAATAGATACTCTTGGTTTTTTTCTATAATTTGTGGTACAAATTGTTGACCATATAATGCTGCAAACTCTTCTATCGTTAATTTCTACAATGATTCTAAACCACTATCATTTACAATAATTATATTCTATTCAGTAGACGATATATCTGTAGTATGAATCAAAGAATCATATATCAAATCTATTTCAGCATTCTAATTAGGTTTTATATATGATATTCTATACAATAATATACTATCATACCTGTCTTTCGAGTTAAAATTTGCAGATCCAACTGTATCAATTTCTCCTGTTCCAGATTCGTAAAATGAACTATTTATATTTATTTTTAATTTAAATCCTATATTAGTTACAGTATCTTCAGCCCTTCCTTGTTTAGATTGATTATCACTAGAAATGACTTGTATTTTATTAGTTAATGGTGATAACATACTTCTTCCGCCATGTTTTTTATATAAAACATACGCATATTGTACTTGTCCTGTTTTTAACTGTCCAGATATAATTCCATCTATTATAACTTTATTTCGTGGAAAAAATCCATTCTGTTGTATATCAAATGCTTCTATATACTTAAATTCTTTTGTATTTGTACCAAAGTAATTTCTTTGTAATTTATTTATATAGTTTTCATCTAATATATTCAATTCCATTATCTTATGAACACCATCAGCTATATAAAGTTTAAGTACGTCTGTTTGTTCTAGGTTTAATACGACAGAAATATTTTTAACATCTTTATAAATGTTATACTACTTATGATCACTTATTCTAAACAAAAACGTATACTTATATTCATTACCTACAAGCTTTACGCTTGCTACATTTAAGAAATATAAATCTTCAAGTATATCTGTGTTTACTAATCCACCTGTTTTGTTTACATGTGTTTTGTATAGTATTATACAATGTTCTCCACATTGTACTGTTTTGTATATATAATCAAATACTACATTTATATTTACATTATCACTCTGAATACCTTTTAACAAATCTACATTATCTGTAGAACTAAGTAACATTTCTTTTACCGTTATTGGATTTAATAGACCTTGTTTTTCTTCTGGAGAAGCTACATCACCGCCTATATTATATTTATTGCTAGATATTCTTGTATTTATGCCCAATGTATATTTAGTATTCTTAACATTAGAGTACATTGTATCGGAATCCATTCCTTCTACAAAAGTATTTATATTTAAGTTCTAATTAGTATCCATAATAATAATCGTTATATACAGACTGTTGTACACCTATATTATCGAAGAACGTTTCATCTCCGTCCCAATCAGGTATAAGCTTATTCCAATCTCGTTTAATGTTCTACATATCGTCAGCTGTAGGCATCATTGCTTCTGCATAAGCCTGTGCACAATAAAAATTCCACTACTATCTTATATAATTATATACGTTACCATTGTTATTAACACCTTTACCTCCAAGGTGTCCTTTTAAAAACTTAGAGAAACTGAGTTTCATAACAACATACCAATATATAGCCTCCTAATAAGAAGCTAAATCTGGTATTAAAGGATAACCTCTCTCATCAGTTGCTATAGCTTTATATGATAGTTTTATATAACCTTCATTAACATTGGTAACTATCCAACCTGGTTTTATAAAATACTGCGGTTTATTAACAGCTTTAGTATTATTTCTATTTGTATTTACATTCAAAAACTAAGCTTGAGTCGTTGGATATTTAAATGCAGAGGGATATTTATTTGCATTCTTTTTATTTGGTTCTCTAAATATTCCAGTATTTGTACTCATAGGAACCCAAGGTCCATTCTCATTTTGAGAATATGCAACACCATCTAGATTTACTAAATCTTCTGGTATAGGAACCTAGTTATCTTGTATTTTCAATATTGGTACACCATCCGCACCAGATTCCTTTTTTAGATATTGCATAGGTGCTCCTATCTTTTCAATAGCTTCAAATATCCATTCTCGAATATCTGTTATTCTATTTCGAGCTTCACCGGAATCTAAATCCGACATTATCTTTGCTATGACGGATTCACATTTTGTATATTTGTATATCATTTATATCTAAATAATCTTGTTTATTAAATATTAGTTGAGCTAATTTTCTTTTATTATCACGAACTAAACACAATTGATATCTATATCTATCAGGAAATGTTCTAGGTATTTTAGACCAATATAATCTATATTTATATCCATCAGAATGTTCATTCAAATGATATATACATTTATTATATTCTTTACTAGCTTTATAATCTACAGATAAAGATTTAGCAGTAAATGTTTTTGGTTTATATTTACCTATTTGTATAAAACCTAACCCATAAGGCATTTTAAAGCCTTCTGAGCAATTAAATATATGTTGTAGAATAACATTACACATCTCTTCTAATATGCGCGTATACGTAAAATAATCAAGCTCTACGGGCAATGTTTTATACATATTCCTAAACGTTATTGATTTTTTATTTTTGATCATCTTGTGGTCCATGTGGTTTAACACTAGCTAATGTAGCATTATTACTATCATCACTAGGTCTATTTAACATAAACGGAAGTTCGTTCTTAAGTATATATTCTTTTATCTAAGGTACCAACCAAGAAGGTATCATTACATCATCCTCATCTACATCTTCAGAATTATTATCTGTAGCAAGATCTTCAAATATAGCTTTAACCCAAATATATTTTAATTTATTATTATCTTTAGTACCCTAAATATAAATATATCCGTCATCATAATATGCGGTCAATTCTTTACTAGTGTATTTTCTAAAATATTGAAAATGTCTTCTAAGATGGTTCATATATTGTATAACACAACCATCTCTATCATGTACTGCTATGATGCTGTCATCATCGTCATCATATACATTTTCTAACTTCTATATTGTACGTCGTGTAAAAATAGGACCTTCTCCTTTCTCTGGATCTATATCTTCAAGTTCCAATGGTCCTTTTTCCCTAATAAAGATGTCATCTATATAATCTTCAAGCTCGTCGTTATTAGGACACTGTTGTTTCTATTGATCAAGTCTGTTCTTTAACAACATCTACTTATAGGCTTTAATCCACGTAGCTATCTGATGTCTAGACAAATCTTCACTTTCACTTATATTATTATTACGTACAATAAGAAGTATATCATCTATAAATTCTCTTAGTGAAATATATGTCATAATATTAATTGTTTGATTCAACTATTCTTACATCATCATTTTTAAGTAGATCATTAGTATTTACAATTTTATACTTATATTTTTTGACTTTCTTAAAATCTAATGTAAATAATCGTTTTATAAAATTCTTTTTATTTTTATATTCCTTAGTAGTATAAATATATAAATACTAAGTATTTTCTACATTTAAACCTATACTAACGGTATCTTTACCTATAGTATAATGTACAGTTGTTAAAGGATTATACTATATACTATCTGTATATATTGTATCTTTTACTAAGATATCCCCCTTAACCCCCTTACTCTTTATAACGTTTATTACTTGAGTTTGCGTTGCAGCAGTTTTAATCTGTTTCGGTTTTATTTTTAACTCTTTTCTAACGCTATCTAGTTTCTGTATAACAGAATCTTTTGAATTCTATAGCTACTCTACTGTAAGTTTTAAAACATTTGAAGCCTACTAAGAATCATTGTACAATTCCTAATAGGCTTCAACATTGTTCTAAGACATTTCTAAGCTTTCTGAGAGCTTTTTATTCTATTTGTATGTAGTTATACTAAATAATAATAAAAGTCCAACAGAGAGCCAGGAAACAGCCTTAAATAGAGTTTTACGATTAGCTATTAGATTCTTTATTATTGCTATCGTTCCCATTTTTATTTTCAAAATCTAAATTTATGCCTGTGTAAGCTTCTCCTTTTTTCTTAAGATATTTACCCAAAGATCTCCAAGGTCCATTAGGATACAATGTATTTAAGTTTTCAAGTATAGACCACAGCTCAGTTAATGTAATAATAACTGTTGCACCACCTGTAAGTACAAATACTCCAGTAGTACCAATTACTGTAAATTCCAATAATCTAGCTAACGCTATTATTGCGAATTCAGCTTTTATCTTATTCCATGTACCTTTGCGTGTTCTACTACTTGTTATCTTACTATTCTACATTTTTGCTACTTGTATACCATATAGCATATCAACAAAAGATGTAGCAAAACATGTAATTAATAGACCTATTATAGGTGTAAAATAAGCTGTCAACAGGGCTCCTGTGGCAATCATTGTTTTTCCTATAAATGTATTACCACTAATTGAGTTAATGGCAGATGTGATACTTGACCACATGTGCCCTATTGATTGCATAAACGTCATTTTATAGTTATTTTAATTGTTTCTTTTTTATTAGCTTCCTATAATATAGAAAACAATTTGCTATATGTGTCTCTTGATTCTAACACTTTGCCAACAGCTTTATTTTTACCAACAAGAATACAACCTAACGAATCTTTTTCAGTATTACCACTATGTATACGTATACCTGCAAAACCAGGTACATTTAATAGTAATGGCATTTGTTTCTTAAATTTATTACTATAACTTATTATTATTCTATATGTTCCAGTAGGTATAGCTGTTTCTCCATAAACTTTCTTGGATCCTATCTATTGTTCCGTCATATACTATGTTAAACCTCTATCTGTATCTTCAAGTGTATCACAAAAATACTGATCGTTTATATAAAGTTTACCTATTGTATATTTAGCTTTCTTAGCTATTCTATTTAATGTTATATTCATATTAATATTAATTAACTGATATATTTATATAAGTAAGAATATCGTTAGTGATTTTGTCTTTAAGTGTTAATTTAGTATCACCCTTACCAATAATAATAATATTGCAAAATTCGTCAGTTATAGCAGCATTATGATTTGAACTATCTAACGTTAAGTATTTTTTTGCATAATATTTATCAACAGAACCAATACCACTATATTTAATATAATATACCAAACCGTTAGTTATATTATCGAGATTTATTTTTGTGTACTTTTTATCGTGTATATGTTTCGTTTCTGTCAAACCAATATCTGGACCATTATATAAATCTTTAAATAAAATATTGTAACTTTTTTCTCTACCGGCACAATAAATATTAGTATCTGGTGTATTCCATCTAACTAAAGAACATCTTAGATAATCAATTATATTTTTATCATATTTACTAGCAACATTTATTGTTATATCGTCTTTTCCATCATTATTATGATATGCAGATTCTTTTACATACGATATTGTACCAAATTCATCTATAGTAGATTTAGCAGGTTTGCCACCTTGAGTTATAGAAAAATTAAAATATTTTGCGTTATCTTTTGTAATATAATATCTTACGTTATCTTTTATGTAATATACAATCCATCGAAAATCTTTGCTAGTAAAATCAAATAATTCATAAGTAGACACTTTTGAATTACCTTTGAAATAATTAGGATAACCGGTACTTTTAAGTATTTCAACTGCATCCACAGTTAACTTATCATTATCTTGACTATCTGTAAGATCTATTAAACCATCTGTAGTAGACTCTTCAGAAGAATCAACTAAAGCAAACAACTCACCTTTATCTATAGTTATAGTTTTAAGATCATTCATACCCCAACCTGTAGTATATACTTGGGCTACAAATACAACTTTAAATATACCTAATTTCTAATCCTTAGCAGGAAAATAAGATTCAACATAATTGTCAAATACTCTAACGTCAGACTGATATTCTTTAGGACAATTAAATTTATTAGAGTTTACACCAAAACCATTGTAACCAGGAAACCAATGAGGATCTCTAAGTGTACAAGGCATGTTATAACCATTATTAAATACTGCAGCGTTATAATTACAACAACCACAACATCCATATACATACTATGAGGGTTCATAACACATATCATTGTCTGATTTATCGTTATGTTTCTACTTAATAAATAGACACTGAAGTGTTTTTATCTTAAGTTTATCATCCGTTTCAAATTCATCAAGACTTGTACGAACAACAACATCATTACCTATTCTTATTCTTTTCATAATCTGTATTTATATAAAAAAAGCTAGAACAGCGTTTTTACCGTTCTAGCTTGTGTTATCAATCTGTTACGGGAATCTCTTCACCATTCTCGCTATGAGCTGCCACACTACCCTTTACCCAAGTAGAAAGGGCTGTTATAATAGCTGGATCAGTTTCACCAGCTGCAACCTGATAAATCTCAACAGTCTGCTTTGTATGACGCTGAATATCATCAGCTGCACGGTACATATTCTCAAACTCAAGAGTTGCATAGTTATACTTAACATCAAGCTTAGTTCTCATCTCTGGCTTGATGATAGGCCAAGTGCAGCAACCACGGTTAAGAATACCCTCATAACCCATAGCCTGTGCCTCACGGTCACGAACGAGCTTAGCCTCTGCAGGATAAACCTTACCAGCCGTCTTTGTAACAGTTACACCTGTCGGGAAATACTTATTCTTAGAAGCAAAGCCTGCAGCATCCGGATTTGTATAATAAATATTAACATTAAAACGAACCTTGTTTGCTACGTTGATTGTATCTACACTATTGTCATCATCATAAGGAAGTGCCTTAAGTGTAAGTACACCCTCTGATGCTGATGCTGATACACGAGCACGCTTGTACTGCTTGTTTATAACAGCTGCAATACCCTCAGCGATAGTAGCATTTGTATCATCTGCCTTAGGTATATACTCATAAGACTCTGTCCACTTACGGTAACGTGTAGGAAGATCCTTAAATGTAAGACGAACTACAATGCGAGCTCCTTCATTAAACAACTGAAGTATCTTTGCGCTAAGTCCAGAGAAATTAACTGCTACTTCATCCTCTTTCTTTTCAGATTCATCATCCTTTGTTGGCTTACCGCTAGTGAATGACTTAATATCATCCTTATTAATAACATTAGACCACTTAATAACAGGAAGCTGAGAAGCAGCACCAGTCTTAACGTCTATCTTGTTGATAACCTTGTCTGTTACGAGACCGATCTTGATGCGCTTGTTTGCATCAGAAAGTGTACTTACATATGTACCCTTGTCTACGTCATAAAGTACAAACTTATCCTTGTCTGCTGTTGTAGGCTTTGCTGCTACAACTGCACCATCATTAGTGTTATTTACAAACACTGTATTTACGTATGTAATCATATTTTATTTATTTAATTTTTTCTACTTCCCCTATAAATATAATACTAGACCTAACTAGCTGGGGTTTCCACGTTAAAATTATTCTTGAGTATTTACTTCATTTACTATTGTCTGATATCTTTGCTGCTCTGGTATCTTGTTTTCTATATACATTTGAGCAGCTATCTTTATTATCTCAGGCATTATTACGTTTGGAAAATCATCATACTCATCTGATGGTTTTTCCATCGTTATTTTTTTAGGATATCTTAAATATCCTATTGTATATTCTGATATTTTATATTTTTTATCTGTTAACAGAATACATCCATCAGGTATTTTTATTCGCAAAGGTCTTGCTTTGTGATGTCTATAATGGAAATCTGTTAAACAGTTATTTACTCGATACATGAAATTGTCACTAGTACATTCAAACACACTTGTATTCTTCTTATTATTACCTTCATTGTCTGTTATAATAACATCTTCATTTAATGTGAACATTACCTTAGGAACACTAGGTTTTTTATAATAGTCTATATAAAATTCATCATAATCTGGATTTATATTTGACATAATTATATCATTTGGATATTCATACACCTAAGTAGTATATAAGTTCAACAAATCAACTGTTCTTTTTTCAGTCTGTTCATATGATGTAACACAAGGTTAAGAACCACTAAATCTTATCTTCCAAA
>ERZ1034928.23-NODE-23-length-97632-cov-164.706355_pt1 | contig 97632 bp, 149 predicted proteins | sample MGYA00520627_ERZ1034928 | MGnify/ENA primary metagenome ERZ1034928 (study PRJEB33766, sample SAMN09781755) | gut metagenome | biome: gut microbiome | host: Homo sapiens | place: Madagascar | study: EMG produced TPA metagenomics assembly of the PRJNA485056 data...
GGTATACTGTTCCTCGCCGCTCATGTTCTCCCACTCGCGGCGGGCTGCTGTGGCGGCTTGGGCGGCTCTGTGCGCCTCTTTGAGGCAGACGGCAAACTGTGCGCGGCTGCGGGTTTCTGGGAACTCTGCGACGGTGGCGCGGTACAGGCTCCACGCCTGCCGCATGATCTGTGATTTACTCATGGTGTTGATCTCCTTTTTCGTGATTTTATGGGGCGGGGCCGCTTTGGTGCCCGGTGCGGCTCTGCTAGGGTGTCCGGGGCGGGGGCTGTGCCCTCAGAAGCTCGGCTGTAGATTGATCTCCCAACGGCCGCAAATGTCGCCTGCGGCGTTTTTCTCGGCCTTTTTCAGGGCCTTTTCGATTGCTGCCGCTTTGTTGGGTGCGCTCACGGTAAATGCTTGGTGCTTGCCGCCATTATCCACGCAGCGGAAAGCGAACTTGTAGTTGCTGCTCATGCTCTCACCTCCCCGACGGTGAATTCTCCGGCCCATGCGCGGATGATCGATCCGGCCTCGGTCACGGCGGTGATCCAGCCGCTGACGTTCGCGGCCTTGCGGCAGCGGATGACGTGCCCGCGTCCGGCGTTGTAGTCGATTCGCAGGCCCTCGGCGGCTGCGGCGCGGATCTCGGCGGGCGTGTGCCACTGCGGGCGGTCCGTGGGGCTAATGTTGATCGGTAGGTTCTGCATGTTGTTCTCCTTTCAGGTTGTCCCGGCGGCATGTGCCGCCGGGGTGGTTGGTGATTAAATGATGTACAGTGTGCCGTTGATCTCGGCGCTGATTGCTTCTTGCTGCATCTCGGCTTTGATCTGCTGGGCCAGCGTCAGCACGTCGGGCAGGTGCTCGCGGAGCTGGGCGGCGGTGCAGGCGGCGTATACAATCGTCACGGCCTCGCGGACCAGTCCGGCGGTATCGCTCAGCCAGTAGCCCGCGCTCGGCTGGGCCGTCGCGCCGCCAAACCAGCCGCAAAACTCGCGGGCGACGCGTTCAACCTGCGCGGCGTTGTCGGTGGGCTTGTCGGTGTCCGTGGTGCTGGGCACGTACAGGGCGACGCGCTGCGGGAGCGTCACGGCCTGCTGCATGATCTCGGCGGTGTCCTGCGCTTCCTGCGCGGGTGCTTCCTGCTCCTGCGGCGCGGGCGGCGCGTACTTGCTCATAGCCTGCGCAAGCTGGTTGATGTGCGCGGGGTGGATTTCTGCGGGTTGGTAGATGCTCTTTGCTTCCAGCTCGTCACGGGTCGCGGCGGTCTCGATGGTGGCGGCCCACTCGCGGGAGCTGGGCCAGATTCTGCCGTCCCACTCGCCGACGGTGTTCACGATTTCAGCGATTGCTTCGCGGGCGGTATCGTATCCGATCTGCTCCACGATAGCGGCGACGGTCTCGGCGGGGGTCCGGTCGCTGGTTTCGCAGTAGATGTTTACCACGGTTTTGATGTTCGCGCGGGTGGTCTTGATCTGCTCGCGGCGGGCGGTGATCTCGGTTGCATTCATTTTCATATTGGTTTCTCCTTTCCCTTGCGGGGCGTATGTGGTTGATTAAACTTTGATTCCGCGGGAGCAGATTGCTTTAAGTTCTGCCCGCGTCAGCTCGTTGTAAACTCCGTCGTAGTGGTCGCCGTTTTTGATGTAGCGATCCGGCAGCCTGTGGATTAAGCACACAACTGTGTACAAGTCATTTGCTGAGATGAGATACATTTTCAATTTCTCTCCTTTCCCTTGCGGGGCGTTCGTTGTTTCATTTGATGACTTGATTATATATTCGATTAATCGCATAGTCAAGTTGGTTAAAATGTTGCGGTTAATCGTTGTTGTCTGTATGATTAACCACATATTTTGCTTGAAAAGTTCGGCTTTCTCCACTTTTTAACGTGTTGATTGTGTTAATCATACATTTTGTGAAAAATTCAACAAATGTTAATCGTATATTTTGTGCATTTTTACGGTGGTACAAACCAGCCGCAGCCGGTAGAATAAAAGGCAGAATGCAGGACGAAAGCGAGGATACATATTATATGCCCGTAAAAAATCCAAACAGCCGCAAAACCGATGCAGAGCGGCGCGCGCAGAATAAGTGGGAGCAGGCCAACCGTGTAACCTTGGGCGTAAGGGTAACAAAGGCAGACGGCGAGGCGTTCCGGGCGTGGTGTGCGGCGCGGGGGCAGACGGTCAACGCGGCGCTGTCGTCCTACGTCGCGGACTGCCTGCGGGGCGACGTGGACGGCGGCGCAGCTCCTGCGCCTGAGATCGTACAGGCGGCGCAGCCTGGGCAGGCGGCAGGCGGTGAGGGCCTGACGCTTCCGGCAGAGGTGGCGCGTCTTGCAAGTCACGCGGCAAAACTTGCAGGAACGGACCCCGCAACATGGGCACGGCAGGCGCTGGAAACTGCGGCGGCAGCCGAGTCCGACGCATTCGAGCGCAAGCAGGCCGCTTTATCTGCGTTTGAAAAATTCAAGCCTGAACAGACGGCTCCCGGAAATTCTGGGGACCTACCGCCTGAACAGGCAGGGTCGAAAACTCCGGGAGACTGACGGCCTGAACAGGGACGCCGGAAAACTCCGGGGCTGATGGACGGACACCGAAAAACTGAACAGAACGTCCGGAAAACTTCGGGGTATAGCAGCGCTTGGCGAAAGCCGGGCGCTGCTTTTTCTTTTGCGTTCTCCGAAAATTTTTTGCCGATGGCAGGGACAAATTGAAAAATCGCGTAGATATAAAGATAGAAAGAGCCGCGCACGAAGCGCGGCCAGTGAAAAGGAGCGAACGAAATGATTATTGATTTGATTCTCGACCGAGTAAACGGCAAGCCCTACGTCCCCGCCGACTTCTACCGAAGCGTTGCGGAGTATGGGACGGTCTTCCCGGAGATCGTCGTCCCCATCACGGCGGCGCTCGACGGCGGTGCAGAAGCCGACGTGCAGCGCGTCCTCTGTGAGTACATCGAGAGAAACGACTACAACCCGGAGCTGTGCGGCTACGTCCGCAGCGTGAAGTGGCTAGAGCCGGACGCATTGCCGCTGAATCCAATCTGCGTTGACTGCAAACGACGCGGCGCGACCTGCGACGGTACGACCTGCCAAGCGTGGACGGGCTGCGTTTACCGCAAAATATGATATGCCCGGCGGCGCGGTTGTGATTCACTTCCGCGCCTTTTTTATGCGCATAATTATTCACTGTTTTTGATGAGCCCAGCAAACCAGAAGAACCGAGAAAACCAGAAAAACCAGAAGAACCAGAAAAACCAAGGGAAATATTGAACCGGACAAAACCAAGAAAACTGATGGAATCAGGAATCGGGAAAAACCAAAAAAACTAGCTGAATACAGAAACCAGCTAAACCGAGAAAACTAGAGACTTCAGAAGTTGAAAGATTTTCGCAAAAGGCTGGGACAAATCCAAAAAATATGGTAGAATATAAAATAGAATCAGATGAAGCAAAACAAAACAAATTACGGAGGTACAACAAAATGAAACTATACGAAGTATTCAAATCAGAGGGCGGATACCGCGTCTGTTGCGGGTTATGGAACGATGGCCCGATTATGGGTCAGAGCCCGTGGTACGAGACGGAAGCTCTCGCACGCGACGCCGCGCAGAGTATCCGATACAAGCGCGAGACCGAGGACGTTAAAATCTTCAAGAACGACTATGTCGTTCCCGCGCGCTGGTCTGTCACTTGGAGCGACGAATACGGCTCCGAGTGGGCTGATTACCCTACTTATCCGGAAGCTCTTCGCGCAGCGCGCGAGATCGTAAAATCTCGCGGATTCAGCGATGCGGAAATTGACAGATTCCGCCCGTCGTGGGATCTTAAACGGCTGGAGAGAGACGCAGTAAAGGCCATAAGATAAAGCAAGGCGAAAGCCGGGAGGTACAACGATGAAATACGCTGGACAATGGACAGTCCGCGGCGCGTTGAAGCACGACGGCCTGTTTACACTCAATGGGCCAGATGATGATCAGCTCTATCTTCCTGTTGGGGCGGAGGGCTGGAAGGATGGATGCAACGCTTTTAATTTAACCACGCGGGAATTTGAGTCGATTCCCGCACACTGGTGTGTTTTTGAGATTGACTTCCCGCGTAGCCGTGCAAATTGGGAGGCTGCCGATGCTGACTGACGCCTAGCGCCGCGCCAACAATAATTGGGACGCCATGAAAGAGTGTGTTGAAAATTTTCGTGAAAGTTCTGGGACAAATCAGAAAAAGCTGTAGAACTAAAGGTAGAACATCAAAACTACTTTTTGGAGGTACGGAAAATGAGCAAGCTTTACTTTATCGAGACAAACGGCGGCTGGCTGACAGTTGCAACAGATGAAGACGGCCGCGCCTGCTATATGCACGAGGACGGCCGTGAAGATGGATACCCAGACGCTGATCCGCGCTGGGCCGAAGCGGACGCGCAGGAGCGCGAGACGATTGCCGAGAATTGGCTTCGCTCTATCGCGGAATGGAACAGCTTCGATGATTTGTATGCGAACTGCGACATACAGAACGGCTTCTGCGGAGTCTACACTGCTGAGGACTTTAGCGCCGATTTGGAAAACGGCAGTGATGAAATTATTGCAAGCATAGATTTCTGACGTGCTGAAAAATTGGGGGGCGAGAAATCGTCCCCCCAATTTTTTTGCTATCGTGCGGGACAAACGCCGATTTCCGGTAGAAATAAAGGTAGAAAGACAAAACAAACGGAGGTACTTACTCATGACTAACGCAGCAATCATTCTTGACGAATCTATCCGGCTGATGAACGACGGAATTCTCAAAGGCACGGGCCGCTTCCTCGATGTTGTGAACGAAGACGGCAGCACATCGAAGCTCGAGCTTCCCGAAGAGATCCATACCTTCAACGCCTGGAAGCAGCGTGGGTTCATCGTCCGCAAGGGCGAGCACGCTGTCGCGTCCTTCCCCATTTGGAAGTACATTAACGGCAAGCGAAAAGAAGCCGAAGAACCGCTGGATGGCGACGACGAGGCGCGCGGCTACTGCCGACTGAAGCTTTCCCATTTCTTCACGGCGGCGCAGGTACAGCCGCTGACCGCATGAGTCGATCTGCTGAAACGCTGGGCGAAATTCGCCCGGCGTTTTTCTGTTGTTCGCCTCTGCTGAATCAATTTCTTGCCTACCATAAAAGCAGAAAATTTCTTGATTTTCTGGGACAAATCCGTTTTTCCGGTAGAAGTATAAGTGTAAAGAAAAAACAAAAAACGGAGGCGCAAAAATGAAACACTATTACAAATCCAGCGGCCTGCAGATTTTCCTCACCGGCGCAGCCATCGCCGCAATGTTCATCGTTATCCTGTGCGCGGACTCGCTCATCGAGTTCATTCTGTGAGGGGGCGGCATCATGCAATTCATTGCAAACTACGACGCGAAGAACATTTTCGGATGTTTTGAAAACGTCGAGCAGCACGCTCTTGCATTTTCCGAAGAAACTGCCGCGAAACTGTTTGATTCAGGAATGAAGATCTTCTGGGGCGACGCAAGCACGCTGAACGCCCTAAAGATCTGTTTCACTGGTAGCTTGACGATCTGCATATACCGCGAAATTGCGGACATTGACAACGGCGTTTTTCGCGTCCGCGTCTGGGACAGGCCGAACAGCTACGACGAAAAAACCATGAGCCGAGCAGCCGTGAAGAAATTCTGTCTTGAGAAAATCCGCGCCGAGTTCGCGGAAATGGAAGCAGCATAAACAGGAGGGCGCGACCATGAAATACAGCGAGATCATCCGAAGCATCGATGAAGTTTTCAGCGACTTCTTCCATGATGAGACCACGACAAACGCACAGGCAGAAAAACTGCGCGAGTTGCAAGACCTGATTCACGAGCTGCGCATCAGTCAGGAGGAAACAGCATGAGAAGAAACCAGCACCGCAAAACCTTTGAATTTTTCAGCACAGAACAGCAAGCCGCCGCATTTGTGGCGGCTCGCAAAAAGCAGCGCCGCAAGGCGTACTGTACGCCGTGGAGCAGCGCCAACGGCGCAGAACAGAAATTTGCCGTCTGGTATTACATCTGAACAGGAGGAAAACGCATGTATTTAACCGTATACGATCTGAGCGCCGACCAGATGGAGGAACTAAAAAGTTCCTTCTTCTGGCAAGACGAGACGCAGGATATTTTGGAAGATGATTTTACAAGTCCGGATCAGATACCGGATGAAATCATTTTTGAACACTACGACGGGGTGTTTTTTTCAGAAGATGACTTTTGCTGTAGCGCAGCATATTGATTGGAGGAAAAACCATGAAACTTTACATTTTAACAAACAAGTGGACCACGCCCAGCGATGACGGCGCGGAAGTCCTCGGCGTATATTCCGACTTTGAAAAGGCCAGCGAGATCATGAAGACCGAATCCGAAAAAATCCGCGCGGAGTACGAGCCGGACTTCTGGGACGACGATCTCTACATCGACGAGCCGGACTGTCTGAGCATCGGGCATTTCGGGCGCGGCTGCGAGCTGGCCACGATCTACCTTTGGAACATCTCCGCGCGATACCTGGACGATGAACAGCCGGAAAAATAATTTCCGGAACAGCCGGGACATCCGCAAATTTCCGGTAGAACAGAAAACAGAAACCAAAACATAGAACACGGAGGACTTACATATGAAACTTACCATCAACGACCAGGAACGCGAAGCGCTTGAACAGCACGGCGAATGGTGCTTTGCAATGGCAAAATCCTGCATGGAACGAAACGGCTTGAACTTTGACGATGTGGAGCAAATCAATAATCACTTTGAAACGCACCGCTGGGGCAGCGACGCAGACCGCAGATACAGATCGTCGGCCGTCAAAAAGGCCGTCCGCAAGGTTGCGGAAAATCCGGCAGCCTATATCGCATGAGGGAGGGAATGAACATGACACAGCTTGAAATCTACCAGAAAGCCGCTGACGCATTCAACACCCCGAAAACGGGCGAAAAGTTTACCATCGTCGGAGAAACGGACTTTGGCGGGCATTACTACCTGCACGTCCGTGCCTACAGCGCGAGAATCGTACCCTATGCGCAGTACAAAGAATCCCTTGTGCTGTACTTCCACAAAAAAGGCGCACGTTCCGTGAGCGGCCTGCGCTTCTACGGCACGCGTCCATTTGCCCTCTTTTCCGGCTGGCAGGTATCAACCTTCGAATACCCGAACAGCTACCAGTGCTTCGATAAAAACCTCTTCTACGGTATCGTGGACGGCATCGACGCAAAACACAAGATCTGCGAAGAATCCGAGCGCGTCCACCTTGCAGAGATCCAGCAGAAAGGCAAAATCTATAAGGTTGTCAGCATGAACCCGGATGACCCGCAGCCGCGCATGATCGTTGAGACATTTGAAACCGTCGAGCATCTGGAAAAAGCATTTGAGACTTCCGGAGACTTCCATAGCGTATCCTGCCGCGCCGAATTGCAGGGAGCGCCGGTTCTCAAAAACTTCTGCGGGCCGATGTACGATGGGGAGGACGATCAGGGCCGCGCTGTTATCCGGTACGAGTCGCAGGAAGTCTACGATATTTTGAGCCTCTAAGTTTTTTACGTAGGCTGGGACAAAACCGCTTTCCCCTGTAGATACATAAGTGTAAGCGAACGGCATTCCCGCCCCGGAGGTTACGAGGGCAAAGGAGAATATCATGCACATCATCGGATTTACCATCAAGCTGGCCGCACGGGTTATCGGTAGTACCCCTCTCCGAGAGCAGGCAACAGGGGCAGCCAAAGCCCGCGCCAAGCAGATGCGATGCCCTGTTTCCGTCATTGCCCACTGTGACACCGGCAAGGAGATAGAGGTCATCTTCCATCCTGATGGCACAAGCGAACGGATTAGAAAATAATCGACGATGCCTGACCTACCGGGCATACGGGGAGAAAGGAATCATCATGGAAGACAAAATCATCATCGATCGCATGGATGCAGAAGAATTCCTCGAAATGCTTATGGACGCTGCTAACCAGGACAACCCGAACCAGTATTACAGTACCGCACAAATCATTGAAAATATCGCAAACGAGTTCAAGACGCTCTGCGAACTGTAAAATGCCGTCTGACCTATCGGGCATACGGGGAGAAAGGTTTTACCATGAAAAAAATTGTCGCTTTGTTTCTTTCCGTTATTACTGCCGCTGCCGTCCTCTGCGCAGCACATAAGCCGATCACCACATACGCACATACGGCGCTCATCACGGCGCTGGACTATGATACCGACACCGTGACCGTCACGGACTACGTTGGCCTAACGTGGACGTTCCAAGGCTGCGAAGACTACTGCGTCGACGATCTGGTTTCCCTCACCATGTCCGACAACGGAACCAAGGAAACTGTACTGGACGATGAAATCCTGTCCGCCACCTATGCAGGGTATCTCCCCTACTGGTACTTATACGGCGGTGACGGATATGCTGCGTTCCATGGAATTGAGAAGGCGGGAAAGTGATGGAGATATAGATATTCCGGACGGCATAGAGAAAATCGCAGGGAATCAAACGCTTCCCTGTTTTTTTCTTTTTTCATGGGACAAAACAAAATCTGCTGTAGATATAAAACCAAGAGGAAAAAACACTACAGAACATGGAGGAAATCAAAATGTATTACATCATCAACCGCGAGACAGACAAGCTCGAACTTCACTTCTCGAAAGAAGAATATCAGGCGCTTTCCGACGCTCAAAAATCCGCCATCAAAAGTAACTTCCTCTTTTCACGATACGGCGGCTGCTGGGTAAGCCGTGCAAAGCGTCCGCACCTTTCCTATGTTGAGCGCATAGCAAAAGACCTTGGTGCGGAGTATCAGGGCAAGACCGGAGAAGAACTGACATTCGAGGAAAAGATGGAGCGGCAGGCAGACCGCGCAGCGGCCAGAGCGGAACGCATGGACGCACGATCTGACGCAGCTGCGCAGCGCGGCGAAGCCCTGCAAAAGCCCGTTGAGAATATGCGCGGCGATATCGCGTTCTTCACGCAGCCAAACATCAACACGTCCGCAGGACGCGCGTTCACCCGGCAGCGTGAGCGCATGTTTGCCGCGTTTGACCGTGGATTCGAAGAGTTCAAAAAATCAGAGTATTACGCCCAGCGGGCGGAAGCCGCACGCAGAACAGCAAATCTGGAAAATTCCAAGGATAAGGCATTCTGCGACCGTCGCGTGAAAGATGCACAGAAGAACATCAAGGCCATCCAGAAGAATCTCGACCACTACCATGCCATGCTGGAATGCGACGGAATGGGAGAACAGCAGAAGCACTTCGATGGTACGCCTATCGAGCGTGCAGAGATCGAGCGCTGGATCGAAGACGCAGAAGAACGTCTGGAATCCGAGATTTCCCGCCTCTGCTATTATCAATCCTGCATCGACGAGCTGGGCGGCGTGCAGTTCAGCAAAGAGAACATCAAGCCGGGCTATGTCGTGAAGATCAAGCATTACAACGACTGCACCGTCCTGCGAACTGGCCCGAAGAACATTATCTATCGCACCCCGAACGGATTCAATCTGACTGCCGCCTACGCTGAGATTTTGGAGATCGTCAAAGCCGAGGAAGAGGTAAAGCCGACGCACCCGTTCAAGGTCGGCGAGGAATTCACCGTCAGCACCCTTCAGGCCGGTGCATGGGTTCCGGACACGTGGGAGGTCATCAAAGCCACGGCTGCAACCGTCACGTTGAAAAACCAGGCTACCGGTAAGACCGTCAACAAAAAGCCGCGAATCGGTTGGACGAGCAGCGGAGAGAAATGGAAGATTTCAGTCGGTGAATACTCCACAGACATCTGCAAGGACATTGAAAAGTAAAAATATCTACCGGAGGCGGGACAAAGTTCCCGCTTCCGGTAGATACAAAAGCAGAACAGGAAAACCAAGAAAACTGGGAGGTACATAAAATGGGCTGGACTTGGCAGTGTGCGAAATTCTACGATAGAAAGGGAAACATCGACCGCAAAGCAGAGTGCGACGATCTGTACACATGGAACAATGAAGAAACCGGAGACAAATGCCGCGTTCTGAAATCCGCAATGGTGGGCGCGACGTGGTACGGCGCTTGTGAGAGAAGCAGACCCGGCCAGGAACCCTACGTTTTCGCCGGCGTATGCCTGACGAGCGTAGATCGCCATGCAGGCTTTGACTTCGGATACAAGGACATGGATGAATCCATGGGTCCGTGTGAACGTGAGTGCCCTGTCTCCATTCTGAATCTGCTTTCCGCACGCGATGACAAATGGGCGATTGAGTGGCGTGCAGCCTGCCGGGAGAACGCAGCACGTAAAGCCGCCGAGCGAAAAGACCCGAACGGTCTTGCAAACCTGCCTCTGGGTTCTGCCGTCACTGTAGAAAAGAACGGCGAAGAAATCCTTCTGCAAAAAGCGACCATCCGAGGCAGAAAAAAGCCCGTATGGGTCTCATGGCAGAGCCGCACATACTATACCGCCGCGCAGGTCAAAAAACACGGCTATACCATCTACGCCACAGCTTGAACTTGCAGCCGTTTTCTGATACACTAAAATACAATAAACACGGAGGAATCTATAGCCATGAAAAATCCTCAAGAATATTCAACGGCGGAGTTTATATCCGCCTATGGAATTTACCGAAACGGTGAGAAAATCGGCGCGCGCATCGTGCCGAAAGAACAGAAAAAGCGAGAAGACTTACTGAAAGAAATGGTGGCGCGTAAACCTCAGATCATGGCGCATCTTCTTGCTGAGGAAAAAGCGGCAGAAAAAGCCGCGCGGGAATGGGAAGAAAAAGTAGACGCAATTCCCGGACTTATGAAAATCGACGCGGCAATGGAGGATTTGCGTTCCTATCAAATTGAATGGGAAGAAAACTGGCAGCGCGGCGATTCCGGTGTAGGTCTGCGTCCGCGCCCTCAGCACGACATCGCCGCCATGCTCTTGGAATACCCGCGCGCTGCGGCGTATATCAAAGCGCGTGATATGTCATGCGCTGCAAACTACGCGAAAGCAGCAGCCGGAAAAAAAGCACTGATACGAATCGTAAACGGTGAGGACTATGAAAAAGCGCTTTCTGATGCAGAAAAAGAGTGGAACGAACACGTCATGGAACATGTATGGGACTAAGCTAAATGGGGGCGCAAAATTTGGCTAAATCAGCATATCCACCGCTCGAACTTCTGAACAGAGAAAAACGCTGCAGATTGTTGCATACCTGTGCAAGCAGAACGTCGAGAATGGGGCAGGCTCAGCTTTCCTCAACGCGAAATTAAGTGATGGAGGGATACACATTCATGTTTTATAAAGCCGGCGAGTACCGGATAAACCAAGAAAACGAATTTATTTCCGCCTCGACTGGATTGCCGCTGAAACCAGGCGATCTGGTGGCGCTGGAGGCTTTCTGTGACGCGAATGATATTTCGCCGATAAAATCCTATGGGAGGAAAATCGTTTCACAGAACCGCGAGGTAGTCGTTGTGAACGGCGTGAAGAAACTGTACAAGTCTGCCGTTGTGCGGATTTGAATCAACTTCGTGAGGTCACGAAATAGATTGCAAGCAGGTCGCAAGTTGGTCGCAACACTCCATTCAACTATGGGAAAATAGCACGCGAAACGCACGGAAAACACACGAAAAACACACGCAAGTTGTAAGCAAGTTATACGCAAGTTATACGCAAGTTACCATTTCCGCGAGGTCACGAAAATGGTTGAAAACCAAGAAAACCAGAGCCATCCACGTTCGGACGGTTCTGGTTTTTTGTTTGGAAATGCGGGACAAATACGGATCTTGCGTAGAAATACAAATAGAAATGTGTCACTTAAAAAAGCTGTACAGTATCTCCTTATCCGAGTTGTCTCGTTTAACCTCAACATGGATTACTCTTGGTTGAATCGAGGTAACTATTACGCGATATGTCATACCGACATCCATCTTCGGAGCATACACGGAAGTCCAATCTCCCGAAACATGGCCGACCGGCTCCCCAGCTTCCGTCTTTACAAGTATTGCATTCTTGTCAAAACTGTTGTTCGGTTCGCGTTCGAAAAAGAGTGTATCTCCGGTTGATAGCCTGTGCAGTGTCTCTTTGTTTGCACAGAATTTCATTCCTACAATGCTGACATCTTCTGATTCTATTTTTGTCTTGATATTATCCTCCCATTCCGGTATCTGCGGCGCATATCTAAGTCGCAAGGACTCGTACATGTCATAATCGACTGGCAGGATTGTGAATTCCGGGTGGTTTTTCTGCATGGCCGCCACTTTGTTTCTACTATCTGCATCCCAAAATCCCTTCACTTCAACAATGATATTATTTGGCAAAAAGAAATCGGGAACGTAGTATATATCATCGCCCATCGCATAGTATTCTCTCTCATAGTCGTAATGAATCCCAATTTTTCTGAAAATTCTAGCGACGTTTGCTTCCCAAGAGCTACGAACCATATGGTCGAGGTCCAACCGAAAACCTGATTTATACCGTGCTGCTTCTTCATTCCCATATCGCGCAGGAGCTGGTTTTATTACGCCACGTTCATCCACGACCTTGATAAAGGGCACCCCGTTTTTTGTTAAAATCGTCGATGCTGTTTTCTTTGGAATCTCCGGACATGCGTATTTGCGGGCAAAGCAGTCATTTTCAACCTGCAGGAGATATGCCCAATTCTCCATTCCTGGGACGGGAAGAATCTCAGGCAGCTCTTCAAAATACTTCTTCAAGACAGCATTCACTACGCCCAAGAGTTCTTTCTGAAAACAAACATAATTATAGACTTTTGTTAAGTCGGTGATATAGGAAATAATATCTTTACTTTCCCATTCCGGTGATCCCCAAATCGTCCCCTTCACCGATAGTTCAAATTCATCATGTTCATTTCTGTATGCGCGGAAAATCTCTCGGTATTCATTGAAAAACCAATCGTCTTTTTCGCCTCTTCGTTGTATGTCAACATATCGGATAATTGCCATCTCGTCTGCATTTTGAACCACGTTCAAACACTTCACACCTTTTCTATCCAGCAGATCAAGATACTTTTCAAGCAGTTCATTCGGGACACGCTCTGTGTGCTCCCAGATATAATATTGCGCAGTTTTCAGCCCATAACTTGATTCAATACAGCGCGCCAGTGCTTCACCAATACTTTTTCTATCTTCCATAATACTTTCGTCTCCTTGGTGTTATAAGGGTGTTGACAAGTTGATAAAATGGTGATATTATATTTTCGAAAGGAGGACAGATAATGCCGAAGCCAAAAGACAATACAGAACGGGTCAATGTATTCTTTGCCCCGGAAGTTCTGAGCAAAATTAAAGAAGAAGCTCAGAAACGAGGTATGACCGTCAGCGGATTTATTCGATACGCTATCCTAGAATATTTGAAATCCAGTTCTGAAAAATAAAATACCGCCGCGCTGGCAATCTTGGCGGGTCGCAGCGCAACGGTACGGACGAAATTAACGCGACTTCACGCGCAATCTCTGTATTTATTTATACATGAATTGTCCGCGGAAGTCAAGGCTTCGGCGGGATTTTTGCGTCCATTTTTAGGAATTCCAGAATAGTTCCAAGAACATCAACAAATCCATTGAATTCCGAACATTTTTCCCGAAAAAGGTATGACCTAATTCATTTGGAGTACGAATTATACTGAAATTAGAGGGGATTCCCCACACAAACACGATTAAAGGAGACGAGCAAATGAATAGCTTGACGGAAATCAAAAGAGTTCCATTCATGGGATGTGAGCTCATGGCCGCAAAGGCCGACGATGGAACCATCTATGCAGGTGTTAGCTATATCTGCAACGGCATGGGTATGAACAAGAATGAAAAAGATCGTCAAATCAAAAATGTTCAGTCTGACGAAGTGGTTTCTAGGGGGTGCGTCAAATTTGACGCAGGGGTATTTGACCCGAACAATACCACGCTTGCATTGAAGCTTGACTATCTCCCCCTCTGGCTTGCGAAGATCAGTATCACGCCGACGATGAAGGTCGAGAACCCGCAGCTTGCTGAACGTTTGGTACAGTACCAGTTAAAGGCCAAAGATGCACTGGCAGCGGCGTTTCTTCCGAAGCGTCCCAACACAATGGCCGAACAGCTGCTTGCGCAGGCGCAGCTCATGGTCGAGCAGGAGCGTCGGATCAAGGCTCTGGAAGCCAGTAACGCCGAAAACGCACGGGCAATGGAGACGGTCAAAGATGCCATCGACATCATGGTAGCGCCACCTGTAACGGCTGGCAACTGGCAGAGTCAGATGAACCGGAACGTCCGCGCATTCTGTATGCAGACGGGCCTCGACTTCCATAAGACATTCCAAGAGCTCTATACGGAACTGGAAATATCCGCCGGGGTCAAGCTTGGTGTCCGCGTCAAGTTCGCACGGCAGCGTCTGCAGGTCAACGGCGCAACGCAGACCGAGATCGCGGCCGTCTCAAAACTCAGCATCGTCGCACAGGACAAGAAGCTGCGCGAGATTTTCAACAACCTGTACAACCGTATGGTTGCCAGATGCACAATCAGCAAAACTAGCACGCAGAAACGTTAAAGGAGGTCATCGCATGGAGGAAGAAAAGAAAGCATTTTTGCTTTACCACGAGGGTATCGACGATATCCTCGCCCTTCCAAGGGAAAGCGCCGGTGCAGTCATTCAGGCGATTTACGTCTACGTGAACACCGGCGCACTGCCGAAAGACTTTACCCCGCTTGAAGAAATGGTTTTCCGGCATATGCGGCAAGGAATAGACCGCAATGCGGAGAAGTGGGAGCGCGAACGAAAGAAGCGGCAGGACAGAGCCAGAAACGCGGCCAACGCCAAGTGGAAGAAGTTTGCAGAGGAACACGGGACAACCACTGACGAACTGCAGCGCCTTATGGACACAGCTGCTAAAGCATGCAATAGCATGCAACCGCAGAATGAACCATGCTATAGCATACCAGAGCATAACAATGAATGCGCAAGCACACCAAAGCAGGATATTTTATGCCAAAGCATGCACGAGCAGATTAAGCATAACACAGAAAAAAATAATTCTGCTAATAAAGTAAATGTAAATGTACCTGTAAGTGTAAGTGGTAATGGTAGTGTACCTGTTAGTGGTAGTGTACCTGTAAGTGTAAGTGTCAATGATCCTGTACCTGTTAAAGAAGAAGTGGGAGTGGAAAAGGGAAAGGAAGAGGGTGCAGGGGGAAACCATTGGGAAGAACCTCGTCCTTCGCGTGCTGCGCCGATGTTGCGTATGAACGCCGTGATCGTACCTGACGAACCGTCGAAGTCGAAGGACGGCCCGGTTTTTGGAAGCGAAGAGTATATCCGGATATTCAACGAAGAGTCCGACCGGTTTGCTCTGCCGGGAGAGAAGCCGCGTTATTTTGCCGACTTGACCGGGCCAATTCTGGTCAACCTCGAACGCTGCGAGCAATCCAGGCTGCAGAGTGGCCGTCCGAAGGAACGGTCTTCCCTTGTGAGAGATGAACTGATCGCACATGGTTTTTGGTGAGAAGGAGGTTTTGCGCCATGAACAACAATGAAATTCAGAAGGAGTTGTCCCGTCTGACGGAGCGCTATGCCGACGTCGGGGCCACAGAAGGAAAAGTCCTTGAACTGTTCGAGGCAATGAAGATCCGTTTCGCCGGTCGCGGCGACGAAGCTGCCGTGCTGGGTGTCCGTATGTCGCTGGGAGAGCATTTCCACCGGGAGGAAATTTTCTCCCTCGATGATATCTGCTGCATGGTCGCAAGACCGAAAGAGGAAGTCATTGCACACATGATCGCGATGGGGCCAGAGGTCATGCGCAGGCACATTGTCACCGTAGAGCCGTCGCCATATTTGGTCGAATACCTCAAGCGAAAGCACGAACGCGAAAACCGGCAGGACGGCCAGCAATGATGTTTCCAAAAAGTGCAGAGCCCGTGGGACAAATTTGGATTCTGTGTAGAAACACAAATAGGGGCCACACCGCCAAGCCAATCTCAAAATTCTGATGATGAAAAGGAGAGGTATGAATGAATATTAAGGAGATCTATGAGCGCGCACAGAATGTCGACGGTTGGATTCTCGGCATTGATGGCAGCGCAAGCCCGGTGGATCTGAGCAATCCGGCAATCATGGCCGGTGTTGGGAAATTCCATGTGAAGACGATCTATCCGGAATTCGACGGCGGCAAAATCATCGTCGAACTGGACGTTGCCACCACGGTTGAGACCGATTGAAAAATATTTTTTTCGGCTTCCTTTCGGCACTTCGGCTGCGACAACTCCAAATATTCTTCGACAAGTTCCGTATTCTCCTTCTCTTTTGGAAATATCTGAACTTCTTCGACAGTTTTTATATGACCTAAATCATTTGGAGGCATGAGTATGCTGAAAATAGAGGCAGGTAACAAACGAAGCCAAGCAAACAAACAACAATAGGAGGAAAAAGCAATGACAAAAACCGAATGCGCAGTCTATGATCTGCTCAAGGAAATCGGCGTACCGACTCACAAAAAAGGCTACGCCTACATTCAGGAGGCAGTCACCAACAAGTACGATGGCAAGTACGAAGACTTCTCCATCACCGGGCCGAAAGGCATCTATTGCGACGTCGCAAAGAAGTTCAGGACTGAGGCCAGCCGGGTGGAACGTGACATCAGATCAGCTATCGATTACGCGTTCAACTACGGAGATCCCAAAGTGCTGTACGGCATCTTCGGAAACTCCATCGCTCCCGAAAAGGGAAAGCCAACAAACGCCATGTTTATCTTCCAGTGCGCAAAGGAACTTGAGCGGCGAAAGTCGGCTTGACAGAAAATCCCCGCAGGCAGCGGGACAAATGCAAAAACTCGGTAGAACAAAAAGTGCAAAGCAAATGCAAAATCAAAATCAGAAAAGGAGATCAGCCACAATGAAGAGAGAAAAATGCACCGCTCTGGTCTATGCCCCGGAGCTCACCCCGGAAGATGTTTTCAGCCACCTTGTGTGTCACCACGCAGACGTTGTGCGCGCCAGAAACGCGCAGCGGGCCTACAAGCGCCAGGTTGAACGCAAGCACCGCTGTATTGCCTCTATCGTGATCGTCGTGTCTTCTCTCGCTACGGCCGCTACGCTGCTCATCACGAGTGGTGCCATTCACTTCCTGTGATTGGAGGCCGCGCATGTACACGTTGTACGACAGCTATTCCGACTTCCCCGCTCTGATTGGCACATTTGAGAGTGTCGATCAGGCGCGGGAGGCCGCGCAGAAAATGGATGAGGCAACGGGCGGGAAGTTCTTTCCGAGGCTCGTCAAGGATGGAAAGGTCATTCAAGATTGGGGGTACTAAAACGTGACATACGCAACGCTTGTAACTATCGCTTCTCTGCTTGAGAAAGAGAAGAACATACGAGAAAAGGAATGCGAGCTCCTGCGTGAGAAGCTGAATTCTGCGCGTGACAAAGCGGACTTTTCTCCGGAAGATAGCGAACTTTCTCGTGAAGTAGAGTTTACCAGAGCCTTATACGAAAAGTCCAGAGAAGGGCTTCTCAAACACGAACGCGCTTGTGAAGACTTCTTTGAGCATGATTTCCAGTAAGAAATTTAGGTGGAAGTGGGACAAAACCATTTTTTCGGTAGAAACATAGGTGTAAGGCAAAACACCATACAGGAGGCCAAAAACAATGAAGAAAGTCAAGGAATTATGGAACGAGTTCGGCGATGTGCCGATGGACCCGGAAACAGAGTGTATCGAGGAAGCATGGCACGGGTTCCCTGCTGGGACAAACCGGGAGGAAATCTGGCACTGGTTCGAGGAAACATTCGACGTTTGCGTCGCTGACCTGATGTACGGAGGTATCTGAAATGGGACAGCGTTCACAGATTTATGTCCGCGCGTCCGGGCAGCTCATCGTCGCAAACTACTATCAATGGAACTATGCCGAGCGAATGATTTCGCGTGCTAGATACGGCATTGAGTACATCGATTCGGTCAAAGACTACAGCGACTGGATTTTTTCCCGCGACGTGAACGTCGAACATTTGCGCCGCATTCTGGACGTAAACTTCGACCTCAAGGACTACCAGATTTCGAGCAAGATCATTGAGGAATGGAAAGACCAATTCCGGGACGAATTGTTCAACGATGTCGTGTTCAACTGGCAAGACAATAACGACGGTCAGCTGTTCATCGACTTCACGAAAGACGGAAAGATCTCTTATGCGTTCCGGAAGACGGAAGACAGGGCGTGCGAAACTCCGATGTCTGCTGCCGAATACATGGAATGGGATCGTCGGAACTGGCTGGATTGCGAGTCCATGACGAAGGCTGAAAAAGCCACCTGCCGCCGCAACATTGCGGCCATTGATAAAATGGCGCGGTTGATGACCGCAGAGGAATTGCAAGAGTTCGTCCATCATGACTACGGGTACAAATCCGTTCAGGAGGCAGACTGACATGACCTTTAGAGATTTCTGTACAGGCTTCCGCGATTACTGGCCAAACTTCGTTGCAAAGCACTGGAACTTCTCACAGTGCAGAAACGGATACAGTGCCGGGTACACGCCGAAATATCCAGAAAAGACAGCAGCGGATTTCGACGTATTTTATAACACTTGCGACGGCTCATGGACACTCTACGCTGAAACAGCGTGCGTCCCGATTATAAGAAGGTTTGAATCCTTCGACAAACTTGCGAAGCAGGCTTGTGAACCCGCAAAATGCCCGTAAGTTCCCGCAAGATACCCACAAAAAGCGTAGATTTTCCGGGACAAAACCAGAATCCCGGTAGAACAGTAAATGTAAGCAATCACACAACAAAAATTATTATATGGAGGAAATTCAAAATGGCAAAGGAACAGCAAGGAAATGCGCCGATCAGCCATGGAAATGCGTTGCTTGGCGACGCGTCGTAATGGAAGTGCATCGTCCAGATAAGGTTTGCAACGGGATGGAAAAGAAATGCTCAGTGATGTAAAGGCGTAGTTGAGAAGTGGGTAGCAATGGTAAAGCACCGTTTTGAATGGCTCTGGAACGGCGTTGAAAAGCCCGGCCCTGCAACGGAAAATCGACGATTAGAAACGCAAGGGAATTGCGGCGTTGCGCGAAGCAATGAACAGAAGGGCAAAGGCACAGCATTGCTGAGAAGTGTGTTGCATTGAAGTGCAAAGGCATTGCGGGGGCAGCCAAGCGTGGTCACGCAACGGCAAAGGAGAAATGTATGGTAATCACAGCAAATATTCAGAAGCAGTTGGACGAACTGCGCGTAGTGGGTTTAGCCCGCTACGCAGCAGTGAAGTCCGCAGAACAGGCGTACAATGATGCGCTGGCACGTGAGAGGGCGGCATACGAATACGCCGCAAAACACGGCGAGTTCTACACTGAGGACGGAAAACGCGTCAAGGGTGAAAAGGACGCTTTCCTCATGAATGAAGCAACGTTCACAAACGAATTTGTACCGCTGATCGCGCAGGGATATAAGGAGATGTTCGGACTGGACTACCCTGCCGGATACACGCCTGTATTTGAGCAGTTCCTGTCCCCGCTCAACGACGCGCGAAAATCATATCGGCGCATTGCTGCCGCGTTCCTTCGGATCATGGGGAGAGACGAGGAAGCGCAACATATCGACCGCGCACTTGAAGGATACGTGCACCCGAAATATATGGAAGATCTGGACAAAATCAATCAGAAATTTCTTGGCATCGAATAAAGTTCCGGATTTGTTCTGGTTCTCGGAGTTTCAAGAATGTTTCTGACCAAAACAATATGACCTAAATCATTTGGAGGTCCGAGTAAAATAAAAAGTGTAAGGGGGATTTCAAGTGGCGTTCCCAAATGGATATGAGAAGTTCCGCGAAGCGATGATTGCTTACGAAGACAACCTGAGAGCGATCGGGCGCGCAGAAACAACAATCGAAAACGAAGAGCGGATTTTCAAATACTTCTCCGGCTTCATGCTGGAAAATGGCCGGTGGGACAAGCGCGAAGAGAGTTTCATAGACATTCAGGCGTGGCGAGACCAGCTGCGGCGTGACGGGAAAAAGCCGTCGACAATTAAGCAGTATCTGAAAGTTTTGGGCAGCTTCTACAAGTTTGCATCTTCTGCGCAGCTTGGAGATAAGCGCTGGTACGATCAGAATCCCGTTGGTTCCCTACTTTTGCCGGACACCAGAAAGCGGGACAAGCGCCCGTATGACGAACTTCTCACAGACGATCAAGTTCTTCTCCTGTGGCGGAACAATCCTCCGCAAAAGCTCAGACGGCCAGAATATTGGGAGCGGAATTACGCCATCGTCGTTCTGCTACTGACTACAGAGATCCGCAACAAAGAACTTTTGGTGCTCACGCCGAGTGACTTGGACTGGGAAAACTCAGAGCTGATCGTCGAGCATGGCAAGGGTGATAAATACAGGTCCGTGGACTTCCCTCTCCTCGCGCAAACCGCCATGCGGATTTATCTGAATAGTGGAATCCGACCAGAGACTGCAGGCGACCATGCCCCGCTCTTTGGGACAGAGGCAACCAGAGACTTTCAGGGAGCCAACAAAGGCGCGGAGTGGCATGCAGGGACGCGCCAGTGGCTCTCGAACGTGGTCCGGCGTCATGTGAAATCCGTAACCGGTGTAGATGATATCCGATCCCACGACCTGCGGCACGTCGGCGCAAGGCTCGACCTGAACAGCGGCATGAGCATTGAGGAACTGCAGTCCAAGCTCGGGCATGAGTCAGTTTCAACAACACAGATCTATTCTGGCAAACTCACCAGCCGCAAGAAGCGGCGCATGACAAAGATAGTGCTGGAAGAAAAAGACCGTCAAGCTCAAAGAAATATCGAACGTTTGGAGGTTAACGGAGATAATTTTTTCGGGCAGCTCCGGTTGAAGCAATTCCAGCAGCCGGAGACAGCGTAGGCAAAACCAAGAAAACCAAGGAAACGAACAGTTAGAAGGCCAGCGGGAAAAACCAAGAAAACTAAAACTTGCCGGGTTCCGTTCAACCCGGTACACGATGGGAGCAGGTGCGCGGGATGGCTCACGACCATACCGTATCGGTTCGAATCCGATTCCCACCACCAGCCGCAGTTTTTTCATTTGTTTTCCTGCGGCACGGCATATGGCCTCCTTTCTGATAAAGAAAAGCGTCACCCACGTAAGCGCAGGCGCTCGCCGGGACATGTTAGAGATTCCGGTGCTCTGATTTGAGAAGATCAGCTGTGGGTTTCGGTCAAGAGCGCACCCGAAGCCGTGTAAAACGGGGTGCAATACCCAGCATTGGTGTAGCGGTAGCACATCAGTCTTCCAAACTGAGAGCGCGAGTTCGAGTCTCGTATGCTGGTCCATGCGGTAGAGTGTAGCGCAAAGAAATTTCACAAGAAGTAGCGAGGATAGGCCGTCCACTGGATTTGCAACCGGTGTGCCCGAAAAATTACACTCGCTGAAGGTAGCTATGGACTGTATCATTTCTTCGGTCATGCGCGGCCGAGCACTCTATCGCAACCACATGGGCATTGCGGCGGGCCCAGGGAAAGTGTTGAGGTTCCAAAGGCTTGGTGAAACGATATATCCGGCCAACCGCTCGGCCTGTAGGTAGTGCAAGTACGACAGGGCGCAGAATTACAGTAGCTGGCTCCGGCTTAATGGTTGAAAGCAAACGGATGCGACCGATGCACCGGCGCAGGGCTGAAAAGTTCCGTGGTCAATCCCTCTTGGCTTCCAGACGGCTTGCTGTGAGGCGTGAAAGATGGAAGAAAAACTGGTGTGGCGACGCAGACCAACGGCGCAATGCCGAGTCTAGGCGTTGAGTAATGGCGGCTCTGAAGGCCAAGAGCGGTTGGCTGTGACAAAATGATGGAAGCGAGCGAAACTATGGAGGAAAGCAATACAGCGTACTGCATCAGGTGCGGCAAGAAGACAGAGTATTCGGTAAATCTTCAGCGCGTGAGAGTGAACGTTTGTGGTGTGCGTTTCAGCTATATTGAGAAGGCCCCCTGCTGCACGAACTGTGGAGAAAGCGTCTACGTCTCGGAAATCGAAGATCAGAATGTTGATGCCAGAACGCTCGAATTCAACAAAGCGAGGGAAAAGCTCAGACACAAGATAGCTTCAAATGGAGGTAAATCATGAGTCTTGATATTCGTTACTTAACCAACGGCACAAAAAACGTCTACGTTGTTGTAGACAGTGCATCGCGCCCGGTTTCTGTCAACTACTACGACACGCGGGATGAGATTCCGGTTCAGATCCGGCACTATGCGCCCGAAGGAAAGCCGATGTTTGTCGGTCCTGACGGAGCGCGGCTTCTTTTCGCAATGAAGGTGCTGTATCCAGAGCTGATGTGCGAATACTGCAGAAAGCCCGGATATTCAGGTGCTGTTTGCATGTTTGAATCGTGCGTCGAGCCGTGGAAAACGTGCAAGTACAGATACACGGGGTCAGGAGCATGAACGATATCAGGTCGGTTGATTTCAGCGACGCGCAGATTAAAGCGTTACTGTTTGAGGTGTACAGTGCAGGCTTTGAGGCAGGTTATTCCCATCAGGCAGACATCTGCACGGGGTTTAAGACATGGTATCGTGATGTAATTCGGAAAGACAATCTGCCGGTCTATGCGGCACTTGACAGTACCGACAAGGACGTGCGGGATGCAATCGATAGCGTCTGCTGTATCAAAACAATCTTGTATTCAGGCCACTATGAAAGCATCCGGTCGCAGCTTGAATTTGCAGAAAAAGTATTGAAAGATTTCATCGCCGAAAGGTGTTGAGATACCATCCGAGTTTGGCTAGTTCACACAAGCGTTCCGCTGTGTAGAAAATCGGAACCCATGAAAGTCCTCGTTGCGCTGGTACGCCAAACACAACAGCGCGGGCAGAAATCCTTGGCAATACTAGTCATGTCAAGGTTGCAAGGCGGGGCATCGTGCCGCCCAAAGAGCGATATCGGCAGAGGCTCATAGCGTGGTGATGGCCTATTCCGCGCAACATAGGGTGACGGTCATCCTTGGAGGTGCAGCGGGGTTCGAGTCCCCAAACGGTCAGGTTCGACTCCTGATCGTGCATGGTGCAAAACCTACAGCCAATACGGCAGATGAATTCGAGCGGCCTCGGAGCCTGTCTTGAAAACAGTGCGCGGCGAAAGCCGTGGGGATCGACACCTCCATCTGCCGCCAATATGGAGCCGTAGCGCAGTTGGTAGCGCGCCTGATTTGGGATCAGGAGGCCACCAGTTCGAGTCTGGTCGGTTCCACCAGTTGCCGGGTCGCTCCCGGCTGATGTGGGCGGTTCCCGTCTCACCCCACAAAGAATGACAATGCCCGCTGAAAACTGCGCTTGTCTTGATGCGTCAAGACCGGTTTGACCTGACGGAATAGGGGCTGCTGATCTTCGGACTGTAGTTGCCGGTAGCGTGTGAAAATCTAAGCGTGGAAGACGGCCAAAATGGATGCGTGGCCGAATGGAAAAGGCAGCAAGGGTATGCGGTGCAGGAAAGCGCGGCACACTCAAACCTATTGGGGTTGAAGTAGCTACCTCGGACGGGAATAAAGCTCGTCGCATACTGCCTGCGCCATGCGGGGTTCAAATCCCCGCCGCATCCACCAAAGCGCCCTCTTGTGGGAGTCGTGGCGCGTTATAAATAAAGCCAACCCTCCGCGGCCACTGCGTCAGTGTGGCAACACGCGGCATTTGGTAAAGGGCAGCGACGAGCAACTGGCCCGAGGCAGTTCGATTCTGCCGAGCCGCACCAGCGAAGTCTGCAAATCTGCATGGTTAGTATCAGCTGCTACGGCCGATGTAGAGAAAACGCCGTTATAATGACGCAGATAAGGCGCTTCGCACCATGCCCGCCATCGGATGACTTCCCCCGATGGAATGAAACCTCCGCATCTGGCAGCGGTGTCGTCGGGTTGATATAGCCGATAGCGAAGTTTGGGAGTAAACAAGCGAAATGGGAACTCCCCACTCAGATCGCCCATCATGAGGATAACAAGGTGGAGACAAGGAATCATCAAATCATGCTTTAAGTGGAAATGCCGCTTACTCGACCGGGGCCTGCTCTGGTCAAGGTTACAGGTTGGTTCGGCGGGACGCCGCTGCATGAGCCTGCATACAGGGGTATCGCCAAGCGGTCTAAGGCATGGGACTTTGACTCCCAGATTCGCAGGTTCAAATCCTGCTACCCCTGCCAGCCGCCCGTTGGGGTTCTCCGCGCGAGATCATAACAAGGTGGATTCATAACCCTGCACAGCAGGCCCGCCGCTGGCCGGCATTGGGCATACCGCAGGGCCACCGGCTAAAGACGCTGTACCCGCAGTGTCCAAGGAGAACGAGGCAAAAATGCAGCTATATGGGCCAGAAAGCGGGGTAGTCGCCACGCTGCAATATATGATGGTGCCGCATTCACAGGAATACTGTGTTGCGAAACGGCTAAGTGGAGTTTGAGGAACAGCCATCATATCCCCTGCGCTTGATGCGTGGGCTACCGAAACTAACAGAATATAGTGGTGAAAACCCACCGGGGCAAGGTAACACTTGTGCCGACAGCGCAGTAAAAGTCGTTTGCGTGTTTCGGCCAAAAAGGTAAAGGTCAAGCGGATATAGACCTTCGTAGAAACGGCACAAGTCCATTTTAGAACGTCCCGTTCAGCTTGCCGGGAAAGACTCACTAGTGGTCGAACCGGATGAATCCGCAAAAGTTCGTAATGCTTGGGGCGAACCGAAATCCGCCAAGCTAGGCAGCACCTTTGGGGACGCTTTTAGGACTGCTGATAAACAAGCGCCGGTGTGCAATCACCTGATTTGCCGTTGGTCTGCGCGCAAGACCTCACGGCCGGTACGTCAAGCCGGGAACGATGGGCCGTTAGCTCAACGGTAGAGCAAGCCGCTCATAACGGCTCGGTCGTAGGCTCGACACCTACACGGCCCACCATTGATTCTTGAGAAAGGAGGATTACACATGAACAAGGAAGAACTCGTTCAGGCAGTTGCCAGCAAGACCAACATGCCGAAGACCGCCAGTTTGGAGGCCATCGATGCCGTTTTCGCAGCAATCGAAGAATCTCTCATTGCGCACGAAGATGTCACTATCGCTGGTTTCGGAAAGTTCACTGCGAAGTACCAGAAGGCCAGAACCGCGAGAAACCCGGTCACGGGTGGAACGGTCGACGTTCCTGCAAAATTCTCGGTCAAGTTCTCGGCAAGTAGCGTACTGAAAAAGGCCGTCGCAAAGTGAATTATGGGGCGGTTTCGCCCCTCTACATATAAAAAATACAGGAAGAAAGGAAGCACACTCATGCTTGATTACAAGATTCATCGCGGCGATATCTTTTGGATTCGTCAGGATCTCAATTCTGTCGGTTCGGAGATCAGAAAAAACCGTCCAGCCATCATCGTAAGCAACGACCGAAACAATACATATTCCGAAACAGTTGAGATCGTGTACCTTACGACCGCAGAGAAAAAGCCCATGCCGACGCACGTCGTCATTAACACCATGGGGAAGCAGTCCACTGCACTGTGCGAGTGTGTTTATACAGTCGATAAGGCGCGTCTGGAAAATTACTACTGCACGTTGACTGAGGAGGAGACTAAACTAATCGATGAAGCGCTGCTCGTCTCCTTGGGCGTCTCCGCCCCCCCTACTGGCATTGCGGAAGCATCACAAGAGCAAATGCCAGAAAATGTCCGCGTTCCGATCAACGAGCCATTTGGATTAGAAGACGCATACCGCGCAATGCAGAAAGAACGCGATACGCTGCTCGCGCAAAGGGAAATCTACGAAAAGATCTGTGCCGCCGCGCTTCCGCGCTGGCCGAAGCCTGTTGAGGTGGCTGTATGATTTACCTTGACCACGCGGCCACTTCTCCCCTGCTCCAATGTGCAAGAACCGCATTCAACGCAGCGTCAACAGCGGCATGGGGGAACCCGAACTCCATACACGCCTTCGGGCAGAGTGCCAGAAAGGCAATCGAAGCGTCACGTGAGGCAGTATCGCGCTGCTTGAGCTGTGAACCGGAGCAAGTCTTCTTTGTTTCATCCGCGACGGAGGCTTGCAGGATTGCGCTGACCGCCATGGATGAAACATGCCGAGTGTTTCGTGTTAGCGGTGTTGAGCATTCAGCTGTATCAAGCATTGCCGAACGTGTTCTTTACGGCAGGCGAAACTCCAAGTTGAATGGGAGGATATTTCTCCACACCAACAACGAAACCGGTGAAATCTATGATTTGAAAAACGCATTTTCCGGGTATGACGTAAAATTCTCCGACTGCACCGCCGCTATGGGTAAGCAGGAAATCAGTTTCCGTGAAAGCGGAATAGACTTCATTTGCGGAGGTGGTCACAAGTTTGGTGCTCCGATTGGCATCGGCGTGTTGGTTGCGCGAAATCCAGAATCAATCACAACGAATTTCCATTTTGGAACACCGTCCGCTCCGCTTGCCGCCGCATTTGCAGAAGCATTAGTGTTCAGGACAGACCATATAGACGAGTTCAAAAATGCAGCAGCCACCTTGCATGACCGCCTGATTGATGGTATCATGAATGAAGTACAGGATGCACAGATCAACGGTTGTCCGTGCTTCGGGCATCAGATGGAGCAATCTCCGTACATTGCAAACGTCTCTTTCCCAGGCATCGAAAACCACTCGCTTGTCCTGCGGCTTGCCGCTGATGGCCTGATGGTTTCTTCCGGCGCGGCGTGTTCCAGCGGTGACAATGAGCCATCTCGCGTGCTTCTTGCTTCCGGGTATTCTGAGGAACGTGCCCGTTCGGCTATCCGTTTCAGTTTCGATTACAAGCTTGATTTCGATGCAAACGATATGGGCAACAACTACGGGTTGAACCTCGAACGCGATGCAAGAATCATCGACGAGGCCGTGAATATCGTGGCGCAGAACGTGCGGGAAATGAGGGGTATATAATATGCCGCGCAAAAAGCTCAATTACACAGACAACTATTACAAGCCATTCCCCACTCGTCTTCGTAGGCTCATGCGTGGGGACGCAGGGAAAATCAACAGAACTGTATCGCAGCAAGAATTAGCGGATTATCTCGGCCTGAAGGCAAGACAGTCTGTATCTGCATACTGTGACGGTTCTGGACAGCCCAGTTGGGAGAATATCGCCAAAATCGCAGAATACTTCAGCGTATCTACGGACTGGCTGCTAGGTGTAACAAACATTGAAAGTGTTGAGCGAAACATTCAAGTTGCAGCTTCTACACTCGGCATTTCTGGGAAAGCTGCTGAGAATCTCGCAAGGATTTCAACTGAAACCGAAGATGATAACATATTTATTTCCCTCAAGAAATCAGCGGCACATGATGCACTAAATAGGATTCTGGAATCAGAAGATGTGCTTTGGGTTGCGGAAGCTACAGATCATTTGTTGGACATAGAAAAAGCACGTCCGCGAAATATACTTTAATCCACGCGGGACAAATCTGTTTTCCCGGTAGAATCATAACTGTAAGCCCTCACGGGCACATCAAAAAATATAGGAGGAAAACAAATGGCAATGGATATTCAGGATATGGTGGCTGCAATGCTGGCCAAGGATGAGGATTTCCACGGAAACGAGCTGGTCCCCGCGAAAGTTGAGGTCTACAACAAGCTCAAGGAACACGGGGCTGCGATTGCGAAGGTGCTGCGTACTCCGTGGCACGCGGACGATTTGGAGGTACGGGATCGGAACACGTTCGTCTACGTCGACTTCCCTCTCCCGGTCAACATTCTCAATGACAGCATCCGCAATCGCATTTCTGAAATGTACAAGCTGGCCGATATGGTAACGCTCGCAGATGTCAACTGTCGGCTGCGTATGACCTTCACGGTCGCAAATGTTTGGAAGGAATGAGTGTATGGACGGAAAACTCCGCACGAACGTTGTCAAGAACCGCTACACATTCCTTGTTGTGTACGATGACAAAGATAACGAAGAAGTCACAGTCGAAGCCGAAAGCGTGGGTGCAGCAGCGTTAATGTTGCCGCATTATCGGAGAGGCGCAGTGCTCCTTCACAGCACACCAGTCGGATTGGAGGACGATAAGCATGGATGAAAATCAGGAAATGAAGCGGTTCGCCGACCGGCTCTGGGACTACTTCAAACCGAAAATTGAAGAACTGACCAGGTCGAACATTTGGTATTTCAGGGCACAGGTCACGCGAGTGGCCGCAAACGGGAAGATCACCATTCAGCGAGCATTCGACAAAGAAGTTGCTCTCCCCTACGTCTCCAGCATGGAGAATGCAACTGTCGGCACGCAGGTCACTGTATTCGTTCTCGGCAGCAGCATGACAAACGCTGTTATCGTCGGTGACGGGACGTTGAGCAATCTCTAAAGATTGGAGCGTGAAGACGATTTCTGCAGTTATGGCGAAGAAAAAACCGGGAGGAATTAACCTCCCGGTTTTTTCATACCTTTTTCACATATGCTTTGTAGACATAGCCTTCTTTGCCGGACATGGTTCTAACGTAGTACCAGCTCTTCGTCTGATATCCGTACCATGTGACCGTTTCTCCGTATTTCAGGACAAATCGGACTTCACTGCCGGTAGATGCGGCTGCACGAAGATTCAATTCACTGGCCGTGACCTTCATCTTTACGCCGTTCGCTGCGGATTTATCCGTCTCAATCCAGTTTTCCGACTTCACGGGCTTCGGCTGAACGGCATGATTGCCATATTGCCGTTTGCTAAGATAGTTGCCCTTACCGCTTGTGAGCCAGATCGCCACAAATCCACGAAGCTTGTTGGGGCGTGCCCACGCAGCATTTGGTGTGACGTAGCTGCTGGAAGCTCCGCCGTCAAGGTTGATTGCGAATTCGTACTTCTCAGCGACGAACTTGTTTGCAACAACGTCCATCGGGACCTGTTTCTCTGTGACGATGATGCCGAGCACCTTACCCTTCAGCCCCATGGCCGTCCGGTACTTGTTGCCTTCAAGGCCCTTGGGAACCGTGAATCCCTTCACACCGTTCTGGACTATAGCGGGGTAGCCCCCGACTGCATCGGGCGACGTGACGGCTCCACGGGCCTCCTGAATGGGCGTCTTATAGTCCTTGAAGCCGATGAACGGCTGCCACCCTTGATATTCCATCGTTCCCTTGTGCTTTACGCCGGATGCCGGCGTGTACTTGCCGTAGTTGAAGAGTTCCGCATTGATGACGATATCGGGGAATCTGTCATTCCATGTAGCGCGAATTGCAACACTGCCGGTTGTTTCCCCTCTCGCGTCTGCCATTTTGATATGTTCAATTCGGTCAATACGGGAAAACGGGATCTCGGCGAAGATGCCACCTTGGAACTCAGAATACTTCACTGTCGTTGGGGTTGAAGAAGTTGACGTAGCGGGCTTAGAATCTTCGCTTCCAAGCACGTCCCACTTGGGACGGCCAATCCCACCGATGGATGCAGAATTTCTGTAGTACCACTTTTGAAAAACGCCGCCGCCATTCGCAATCACAGTGTTGCTGCCGGAACTGGTGTTCCCCTCAATGGTATAGATCCGCGCATTATCGACCTTATACACGATGCCAGTGTGCGTCATGCTTCCGGGCTTTCCGAAGAAAATCTGGTCGCCCTCCTGCACTTCTGCGACAGGAACGGCCTTCCCTGCGGCTTTGTAGTAGTTATACGATTCCGTACAGCCAGCACCATAGCCGCCCTTCGGTTGACAGGTTGCTTTCATGCCGAGTGCAAGTCCGAATGCCTTGATAAAGCACCAGTCCACAAACATATCACACCAGGGGAGTCCCTGCTTGGGAGCATGGTAGGTCCCCCATTGGGCATGGTCCCGAGCGTACTTCGTGTAGTTGTTTCTGCCGGCATTCGCAGTCTTGCTGTCGAGCTCTGCGTTCGTCGCTTTTTCCAGATAACCCTCTTCAGCTGCCGCAATGTCGAGCAGCTTTTTCTTTGCTTCCTGAATGGTCATTTGATATTCCTCCTTTTGCGAGGCTAAGGCCCTATTCCTGATTATCGTTCGGTGTTCTGTTCTTATCTTCGCTCTTGGCACTCTGATAGCCGAAGTAGAACGTCAGAACCATCACTATGATGGAATAAAAGTCCTTCGGCTCTACCTTGTCACGAAGTGCCATTGCAACAAACGCACCCGTGAGTATGATCGTTACGAGTGACTTGACCTTAAAAAGGTTCTCGATGATGACTTGCCACCAGCTGTTTTTCATAATAGTTTCCCTTCTCAGTCTTTAAGAACTGCTTCAATGATTCGTGCGGTTGCATCCAAGCCATGCTTTTCCGCCAGTTCCCGTACAAATTTGAGTGCGTACTTGCTTCTATTCTCGTTTTTTGCCTTCCAGAAATAAAATCCGGTTGCCGCTCCACACTCTACAATCCACGCGCAAAGTGCAGTTGCAGCGGCAGATTTATCGTCAGCTGCGAGGAAAATGACGATGAAAACCACCAGCATAAAATACGAGAAGATGAGGATTCGTTTACTCCATTCCATATGCCTTAAGACACCACTTCCCATTCGTCCACTTCCTTCTTGATTTTTTCGATGAAAGAATTGCCCTTGAGTGCCTTGTATGCCTTGTACGAATATTCGAAGTTCTCGGCTTCGTACTGGCGGATCTTTTGTGTGTCCTTATTTTTGTAGTAGGTGTGGAGCATATCAGACCGAAGCTGACACTTCATCCCAGCTTTGATCGCGCTATCTCCCATCGCCCACTCGCGAATTGGCTTGACAAGGACAACCAGCAAAGCGCCAATCGTAGTAAGGCCACCGAAGACGGTTACGATATCTTTGAAAATTTCCATTGCTTTTCTCCAATCGTTTACTGTATTGGCAAAGCAAAAGAGAGCCGCGAGCGCAGCCCTCTTTTGCTTCGCTCACAGCCCTCTTCGGCTCTTCTGCACCGCCATTTCAGCGCAGGAATTTATGCGATTTTCAGATACGCAGGGGGCGGAATCCATTTTCCACAGAAGTAGTGAATGCATGCGCTGATTCCATATGCCGATTCGCTGAATGAACCGTGTGTTTTTGCCCCATTGCATCCAAGGGTAAAACAGATATCAGCCATCATTGTCTTCCTTTCTGGCTTTTCGCCGCGTCACGCTTTCGATTTGCCTGCTCGTCTTTTTGAACTGCGTACCTTCGCAGATCCAATACAGGTTGGATTCTTTCTTCACATCGAAGATTTCTCCTGTTTTGAGTTTGAGGATGTATTGTGCGGGTTTCTTATCAGCCATCATTGCACCTCCTTCCTCATTCCGGCCAGCTTGTAATCGTCGCGATTGGGAAATCTTCGACTGAGACAGCATTGATTGTCATTGTTCCATTGCTCGTCAACGGGCGAGTATAACCTTGAATCAAATGCCGTTCCACTGGGGAACCCAGTTTGTCTGTTCTGACAATCTCCACAAGGCTGTTCTCGAATATATGCATCATCTGTATGCAAGAAATTGATACTGCCTTCTGTAGGACTGTCGCGCGTTTTAACTTCCATTCTGCTAAGTCGCGGCACTGCGTATCCGTGTAATAGCCGGATGCGGTCTCACGGTAGGTTTTTCTGCCTATGATGTTCACGTTCGTATCGCTGCTTGGGTCTAAATTCTGTGCGCGTCCGGATGCCTGCGGACTGTCATCGGTCTGTTCGCCCAAAACGATGTAGTCATTGAAGACCTCTGTGTTTTTGACTGTGTAAGTTGCGCCTATGAGCTGTGCTTCGGCCAAAGAAAATCTCCACAAAACAGGTTTGTTCGTGTCAACGATATCATCTTGGGAAGGTTCTACGCGCAGTGTGCCCGTGTTGTCGTAGCCAACCCACGCGTTCACCATTTCCGACATGCCAAGCACGACGTCCGCATACGTTCCGTCATCGCTATCGACGCGCATGGTATACGGAGAGACCGCCAGTGACACTGTTTCCCCACTCGGAAGCACCTGTGTTTTCTCGTTATAATACTCCGTAAAAATAGGCGGGACACTATCGACCTTATACCCATTGCCCTTGTCGAGCGACAGCAGCGATGCTATTGGTTCAAAAACATTCGTCCCGACTGGGACTTCGTATGTGGCTTCAAGCCGGCCAAATAGCGTGCCGTCGAGGTATGCCCATTTGTCGACAAGTGGGTACGTCATCGTCCGAAGATTCGGGTTCAACGTCTCCTGCGGCTCCTGAATGTAGAAGATTCCTTGAGGAATATAATACTCCGAACCGTCTGATAGAATCAGTCCTTCATCAATTGCGATCTGCTGTCCAAACCAGACATTGTTCACGTTATAATCGTACTCTGCATCAACATTCGACAGAGTAACGCTTGCCGTTCTGCGCTGGCCGTTTTGCAGATTTCCAGAGATGCTTCCCTCTTGGATAAAGGTTCCGCTGCGTCGATTGAGTGCGTTGTTGTCGATTGCAAATGCCGTGCTGCCGTCCGGCTGCAGGAACCGCAAGCGGCACAGTTTTACAAACGGCGTGCGAAGCTGTTTGAGATAATCTGCCGTCCTCTTCGCATGCTCCACAGCGGCAGCCTGTTCCGGAGGTGGCTCCGGGTCAGGTGCGTTGCTCTTCCAGTATGGGTACAGAGTTATATCGGCATTTTCGGTATACTGCCCGTTCAGCGGATACTCGATGGCTCCGCCGTCAGTAGTCGACCATCCAGCCTGTGTGTATCCGTTTCTTGTGAAGATTGCCCCCTTAAGTGTGAGCGGTACACCGGACGTCTTTTGGTCTGTTTGCACTGCTCCGCTTCCATTGGCTCCCGGCCTATAGGTAACGGTATAGTACGAAACGGTAGCTGTCCAGAACGGGTAAAGCGTGACGTCGGCATCTGCTGTATATTGCGCGCCAAGGTCATATGCTTTACTTCCACCGTCAGACGTAGACCAGCCAGTTTGTTCATAGCCGCTGCGCGTGAATATCGCGCCCTTCAGTGTGATGGATGCTCCTTCAACCGTCGAATCGGTCTGTACACTTCCGGTTCCGTTTGAACCCGGCGTATACGTGATGGTATAAGATCCGGCAATCGAATAGCTGCCGGCATCCTGCTCAATTACAAGCGTTGACGATTCCAAGACGAGAGCTGGCCGAATGCCATTTTCGGCGGTCGGCGAGGCAAATGCCCCGCCGCCAGTTTCATTCTGAAGCCATACGGTTTCGGTCCCAGATGCAGTCGGCGTTCGCGTCCACCACTTTGCTGCGGTTCCGTTGAGATAGGCGATGTATGCGTTATTCCGTCCTGACTCGGCCACTGGAAAATATGCAAGTTTTGCACCGTCTAGTGCTTTTTCTTCCATTGCTCAATCTCCTTTCCCGTTAGAAGCACCACGCCGCCGCAACATATGAGTTCTTCTTCGGCTCGGCGCTGTACGCGCTGCCGCTTTGGTAGAGCCTGACATAGTTGGAGGTACTCGTCACGACCGGCGAGCGCGTCCACCATTCGACATTCGCGCCGGAGCGTGCATATTTCACCCGTTTGCCGCTCAGCGTGTAATATTCGTATTGCGTGCCCTCGCCCGGCGCGCTGAGGCTTGCTTTGCCGAAAAGCTCCACCTGCGACGGGATGAACAGCTTGTCGGCCGTCGTTACAATCGTCGTGCTCGCACTTCCGGCGCCGGTCAGCTTGGATACCTCACGCACGGCCGCCCTGACCTCATCCGGCATGACGCTCAGGATCTCGCTCATCGCGGTGGTACGGACAATGGAGTTCTCCCAGCCGTCGGTGTTGTAGCCGTCAGGCCGCATGGCATAGCTGAGGGAATAGACCTCGTGCATCTGCAGGGTAAGCGGTGCGGTGCCGGAGCCGTCGGCATAGGTGTCATGATTCTTTCCGATGATATCGATTGTGAATGACACGCCGATATCCATCGTCTTCTGGTCGCCAACAACCCACGTATCCGGGACGCTGTTGGTCTGACATGCCTCGATGATTTCCGCCCAGGTGTTATCCGCGAAATTTGCCTTGTACTCTGTAGCTGCAGCACTTTGGCCGAGTTCAATTGCAGATATGAGGAACGCCTTTGTCGCCACTCCGTTCGAACCAGAGATCACGGATGTTCCATCACCATATGGAAGTTTGACCTGCTTCACTGCGCTTTTTTCTTTATAGCCAAGAGCGGCAAAGAACGTATTGTTCAAGTAGGTGTTCAGGCCGCTGTTTGCGTAGTTGTTTGCGTCCGTTCCATTCCATGCGCGGTTCTCATAGAGGTTTTTCATCAGCAGCCACGTTCCGTTGCAGCTGGCGTCATACAGTGAACTGTTTTCCGGGATTCCCTGATTCACGACTATAAACTCGACTGGGGACCCATTCACATTGAGTTTTACGATGCTTCCCGTATCAAGACTGCCGATCTCTACTGCAGTGCTTTTCCACGTCGGATACAGTGTGGTAGCCGCGTTTGCCGTGTACTGCGCTCCGAGGTCGTATGCTTTAGTCCCACCATCGGAAGTTGCCCAACCATTCTGCTCGTAACCGCTACGGGTAAACACAGCACCTTTCAACGTCAAAGTCACATTTTCGATTTTTGTATCTGTCTGTACAGTTCCGGTTCCATCTGTTCCGGGGCGGTACGTTACGGTATACGTCGGCAATGCCGCCGAAGTCGCTTTTGCCGTAAGAATGATGTTGCTTGTCAGGTTCGATACAGTATACGTCTGGTCGCTTGAAACCTTCGAATCGGAGGAATCATACCATCCATCGAATGAGACAGTGTATCCGGTAGGAGACGCAAGCTGGCACGTAAGCTTAGAAGAAGTATACGTATTTCCAAGGTAGTCAATATACGGTAGGCCATGCCACTCGCGTGAAACACTTGCTATATTTTCTCCGGCGACCGCTGTAATTGAGTAGACATACCATTCTGCGGTGAACGTATAGTCCTCTGTGATATCGCCCAGTGCTTGTCCTGGCTGCCGCCATACCTCTTGCCCAGAAGTAGCCCCGACGCCCATCCATCCAGCGAAAGTGTAGCCACTTCTTGTTGGGATGGTATCGCTTATTATGACATAAAGGCCGTCTACTGTCTGCGGGGGAGGCGCACCATATCCGCCGTTTGCAGCATAGGTGATTGTGTATGTCTCTGTTGGTATATCAGCCCATACGCAGTAAAAGTCACGGTCTACATTTACTGTGGTTGTCTGTCCGGGCTGCCACTGCGCGGTTGTCGCAGTGGCAGTTCCGGCATATCCGGCGAATGTTTTTCCGGATGGAACTGAGAACTGGCATTCAGGGATTGTATAAGTTGCACCGTAGCTGACGGTTTCTTCCTGTGAATTTCCACTCCCGTCATTCGCGTATATGGTAACAGTACATGGAAATTCAAAGGATTCTCTTTGCAGCTCGATAAACGTTGTTCCTTCATATAGGCGGGCCGTGACCTGATACTGTCCCGGTTCGTAGTAGGATTTACCGAAGTCAAACATGTATACGCTCGACTCCGAATACCCAACCCATCCCTCGCTGACATCGCTTCCGTTTGCCGTGAGCAGCCAATGCATTCTGTAGGAGCTGTTTTCAGACCAGCTCACGTCAGCTGCTGCCACCTTGATATTTCTTTGCGTTTGCGCTACAAAGCTTATCGAAAATGACATTCAAGGCACCCCCTTCGCTTAGTACGGCCACGTGGCGTCATACTTCGTTATGATGATCCGGCTATCATCTGCATCGCCGACTTCCACCCACGGAATCTTGACAGTTTGCGCCTGCGTAGGAGAATTGTCAAGCACCGAATACTCAATTGCTCCACTGATTCTGATCTTCACGATGTCACCTTTTCTGCTCTTCAGGAACAGCGTATTACTTGTCGTAGAAAGTGCCAAAATGTCATTTCTGAGCTTTGCAGTGTCGGAGTATCTGCCATCGGAGATTGTGCCAATCAGGCTTGTCAGCGTTCCGCTCTTATAGTTGAACGGTGCCATCTGGATGGTCGGATACTGCGTGAAGTTCTGCAGGATCTGTGGTGTATTATTGTTGCTGATATCTCCGGTCGTCAGATTCTTTCCGAACCTGAATATCTGCTGGGGATGATAGGCTCCATCAGTGTCCTGCGTGCAGGAGAGAATCGACCAGTTCCATATGCAGGTAGCAATCTGATTGCTTTCCAACACGCCTGTAGCACCGGAACCGATTTCGTATGCATAGTACACATACGGGATGCCTGTCGCAGCGCTTGCGTCGATCACGACATCACCCTCTCCGACAGAAATATTGTAGATATGCATCAGTCTGTCATCGTTTCCTGGCGAAGTTCGATAGATTGCGAAATCGGTCACGCCAGTGTTCCCGAATCCGCCTGCGTTCGTGCCAGAATCGAAATCCGCATAGAATAGCGCTTTGATGTCTTTTGGATGGTAGGAATAGTTGTATAGGATGGTTTCCTTCTGCGCCGCAGAAAGGTTTCCGTCAGATACAAGCACATAGTCGCACTCTTGGAATCCATTCAGTACGATGCTGGTTATCTTGTCAAAGTTCACTTCGATGCTCGCCGATTTGACATCAACGGTTCCGTCCGAATAGGCCGCAGCGCTGCTGTCACCATCAAATGCGATGAGCTTATCACCTGCACATACGGCAAATGTTCCACGGTACGGGAAATAGACGTATTCCCAATTAACGCCATCATTGCTTATAATGGCTTCATTATGGGCGTCTGAAGAGTACATGAGGAACTTTTTCCGATAAAACACGACATGTGCGTCACCTCCGAACGCAACGCGTTCAGCCGTCCAGTTTTCACCATCTTCGCTTTGAATGGTAACTGCTTGGTAATAAACGTCTCGTTCGAGGGAACCACCAGAAACGACGAAGCGCCCATTTCCGTAAGTTCCGTCATGTATCCGCAGTCCCCAGTTTTGCATTTGCGGGTTTTCCCACGAGAAATCGCTTGCACGCTTAAACGTCCAATTTATGAGATCCTTCGAGTGCGCAATTCTTGATTCATATCCGGTTGTATCGTCGAGCAGTACGACATAGGTTCCGTTCGTGAAAATCATCCGGACGCAAAGGCAGTTTTCGGCCGATATTGTCCCAACATGGGCCCACGACTGACCATCTGTGCTTGTATAAACGTAGTTGTTATTCCCAACGGCGCAGAACTTTGTACCGTCATGAATGACAGTTTCAAATCCGGTTTCCGTAACGTTCGTGGTGAATTGTTCCCACGTCACGCCGTCAGTGGAACGCATTGCATAACCCGGATGAGAGTACTGGAATGCATAGAACTTTCCATTCGCATATAAGAGATTCGCGTAGGCGTAACTTCCTGTGTAATCTCCATATGGATTCGATTGCAGCCACGTTTCTCCATCGTCACTGTAAAGTGCGCTCCCATAGGATGAGACTTCCACGTATCGTCCATTCCCATAGCATACCTGCACACCGGTGCTTCCGTTTACAGCAGCAGGAACACTGCCGTTATCCCATGTCAGATTTCCTTTGTCTACCGATACGTAGGCGGTTGTATCGTCCACAAGGATTGCCATTTCTTCGCTTTCTGGAATCTGTGTTGACAATACTGTCGTGTCATCGAACTGTATGGAAATTGTTTTTGTGATCTCATTCGTAATAAGTGCACCTGCCGCTGATGACGGAACCACAGAGAACTTTCCGTTTCCGAAGCCCGCCGCGCCAAATGTAGCACTTGAATTAAGGTTCTCGCTCCATGAGAATCCATCTTCAGACGTCCGAATCTCATTGTCACCAACGAGCATGAATGTTCCGTTGCCATACGCGATGGCGTTCCAAACAGCGTTTGTAGGCAGCGTGAGCACGTTCCAAGTTCTCCCGTTATAGGAGTACAGTCCTGTGCTGCTTTCCTCATTGTCGTTGATTGCAATGAATACACCGTTCCCGTAGCACGCGCTTTTGACGGTTGTTCCCGGAATGCTCATTGCGCTCCAATTGACACCATCATACGAATATGCAATCTCATCTGCATTCGTTGCGATGTACACGCCGTTTCCGTATGTGACGGAGTAATATCCAACATTCGGCATGTTGATATCTTCCCACTCATCGGCTCCATCCTTATACCTTGCAATCCCACTATTCAGGTACGTCACAAAGAATGAATCGTTGGCAAACGATATGCGCCTACACCGCTTTCTGAACGTTTTCCAGTTTGTCCAGTCTACACCGTCAAAAGAACGAATCAGCGTTCCTTCCGTTGAGACGGCATAGAAAGCCGCTTCGGAGTATAAAGTTGGGGCTTTGAAACATACACTCCAACCTGTATTAGTGGAACTATCGATGTTGGAAGCAGCCGTCCATGTAATGCCATCCGCGGAATACGCCAGCCCCGCAGAGCATGCCATGACATATTTGCCAACTCCATAGCAAACAGACGGGGATTCGACGCTGGAAAATGGCAAATTATTCGCCGAAGTGAATGCGATGTCGTTCGATTCTGACTTGACAGTCATTTTAGAATAGCTCTTACCGTCTCCAATCACTTCTGCAAACGGCCCAATCGCATTTGTTTTTCCCTTCCACACAAAGTTGAATGGTGCTTCGAGTGACATCCTTACGCCATTTACAGATGCCCACCTCGCAGTAGTACCGCTTTGCAATCTGGCAATGCTGTTCGAAATATCGCAGTTCCCCTCAATTTCAGCCGGTATGTCCTTGGCCGTTGGGAGAGCAAGCTTTACGCCGTTACCTCTGATGCTTTGGCATGCAAGAAATTCTCCAGGAAGTTCGGATGTTTCATAGGAGACAAGAAATCCAACCCAGTTGCTTGCCGCCTCGACCCCGTTCTCTGTTTGAATGGTACACCGGATGTAGTACACATGCCCATCCGCGAATCCATCATACGAATACTGCAGCTGCGATGTCCCATAAATTTTACCGGTATCGTCAACGGTGTCTCCCTCGTTTTCGTTTTCGAGTTCCCATCGTACCCAGTTCAAAGCATCGTGCTGTGCTTGCGTGTAAGTCGCGTAAAACGTATAACTTTTCTGATTCATCGGGGTCGGGACAACATCAACTGCAATGGATGGCGTGGCTCGCGTGATGAATGCACTCGGCGATGTTTGATCGACGAACTCGCCAGTCCCCCACCATTGCTTGATCTTGATTTTATAGTTCTCACCGTTCACAATACCCGCCGTTGCAAGAGCAGACGCGGAGATCGTATAGCTGAAGAAGTGGACATTTCCAGCATAATCTGTTCCGTAAAACGGGCAGCCTTTGGACTGTATTCCGGTCGAGTATACCTGTGTAGAGTTGGTGTCGTTTTTGTAAATGGTAATGGAGAACATTTGAAGCGCGGAGTTCCCGTTTACCTGCCAACTCACAGTCAGGTTGTTGTTGGCATCCACAACGCCGTTTCCGAGCGCACCGGTCAGACTGGGGTATACATTTGTCGGCTGATAAAGCATATTTTTCCTCCGTTTCGTTTTAACTGAAGTTCCCAAGGCCAAATGCGAGATCTGCGAACCGTTTGACGCTCATATCACTCGCCTGTCGTTCGCCGATCGTCACATTTCCAAACTGATACAGGTTGCCATTGTGCTGCGTGCCGATGCTGTGGTTGTCGTAGGAAGCGTTGGAGACCGATTCAGCGCCGATTCCACGTTCAGACAGCATCCACCTAAGAGCATCCATATTCCGGTCGAAATTCGCGTCTCCAGCCGGTGACAGCAGCCGTTTCTTGAGCAGCGCCGTTACATCAGGCGGTGTGACTCCCTCGTCCTGCATGGTAGCCTTGATTCCGCCCATACCGTGCAGGATACCGCCCCTGTCGTATACCGTATAACCGATGCCGTACTTGTCGGTAATGGACGTCGTTCCGTCTGCATTCTTGACCCAGTACGAACCGTCACCGCCTCGCATCGTTGCGCCGGCAGGTTCGTTATTCAGGAAGTTCAGACCGTTGGAACTGGATATTTTGTAGTTATCGCCGTTTCCATCATTCCGGATTGCCCAAACGGTTCCGCTGTACTTTTGACCGCTGGGTGAGCTGCTGCCGGAATTGCCAGCGCTTCCGTCCGGATATACAGTGTAAGAAATGCCGTCCTTATCAACGATTGTGACTGTCCCGTCAGCGTTCTTCGTCCATGTGGAGCCGTCACCGCCGGTCATAGTGGAGCCTGCGGTTGCGTTGTTTACGAAATCAATGCCCTTGTCGCTGCCAATCTCATATTTGCTTCCGCTGGACGAAATTCCGTACAGTTTTTTCGCAGTCTCCTTCACCGCATCGGACAGTTCCGCGACATCGAAACCGAACTGCCGGAAAAGCTCTGCATTCTCAAGGATAATCTGTTTGAGTTCCGGTGTGGCGTTTTTCCAGATATCCTGAAGGATTTCTCCAATGCCGCGTGTTTTTTCCTTGAGGGACTTCAGGAAGTTGTTGTAGTTCTTTTCAAGCGCGTCATACTGGGCGTTTATAGCGTCCTTCTTCGCTTCGAGCTCGGCAAGGGCAGCCTCATAGGCCATATTCGCTTTGAAGTCTTCAAGGTTTTTCTTGGCATCGTCCAATGCTTCCTGCGCGCCATCGACTTTCTTCTGGTCGGCCACCCATTCCCACTGACCGGTGCGGGCATTATACTGCCGAACTGTACGTTCATTCTGTGCATTTGCAAGCTTGGCCTGCGCCTGTTGGACAGCAAGAATTTTTTCTTCGAGATCAAGCTGCTCATCACGCGTTTCCTTCTGCTGCTTGAGCGCATCGATCTGCGCGTCAATGGCATCGAGTTCGTTCTGCCGTTGAGCCGAAAGGTCGGAAAGCTTATCCGACATAACGCCTTGCAGTTCATTCAGAAGATCGTCCGTGTTCTTGAGTGTCCCGTTTATTTTCTCCTGCCACTCCCACCATTCAGCGGAAAGCGCGTTGATGTCCGCCTGACTGCCGCCGATGGACCGCAGATATTGAGCCTGTGCGTGGAGTGCCTGCTGAATCTGCTTCATCTTGGCCTTCTGCGAATCCTCGCTGGCATTCTGCTTTTCCAGCAAAGTCAGCTCGGATTTCAGCAACTCGACCTTCTGCTTGTGCGCTTCAAGGTTTGCATCGGAGGAGCTGCCGCCACCGCTAGTAGTAGAACTCTTGAAATCAAAGGAATTGTAGATGCCCTGAAGAAGTTTCTGCGCACCTTCTTCATAGCTCTTGATTTGGCCTGTTTGCAGCCATCCCTTGATCGTTCTGTCTGCGTCGGATGATTTGATTCCGCTGATCGCTGCAATGGAAGCTGCCGTCGCTCCTGCTGCTCGACCAAGTGCAATGACTTGCGCGATTTGTGCCGAAAGATCAAGTCCGGTTTCGTTAAGCTTAATAATCTTCAGTGCAAGGTCGTAAAGGGAATCACCAGAGTATCCGGCATTTTTGGCAACATTCAGAAGTGAAGAGACGTATTTTTCGGCGGCTTCGTTGGCATTCGAAGAAGCTCCGATTTGCTTCTCCGTTGCATCTACATCTTCCAGAATTGCGCTGACAACAGACTTGAGAGACTTCTCCGTGAGACGCAGCTTACCGTTCTCGTCGGTCAGCATATCCACATATTTGTCGCTCATGCCGATCAGACTTTGCAGCGTAGATGCAGAAATGCTACCGTTAATCCGGTATTCTTGAAGGGCCGCCGATGCGGTTGTCAGGTCACTTTCCTGCTGCTTCAGCGTCTTTGCGTACTCTTGGAGCGTTTCGACTGTCGTCTTTTCAGTTTCCGCCGCATTATCTAGCGCATCCGAGTAATCATTGACGGCATCTTCTGATTTTAAGTAGCTGTCAAGTGTGCTGTCCTGCGCAGCCTTGAGCGCGCCTTCCAAATAGGTTTGGTTCTCAACTGCGGAGTTATATTCGTCTAGGAGTGGTTTCAGTTCAGAAATCTGCGCTTCAATATTTCCGTATGCTTTTCCTGAACTAATGCCTTTGTCCAGCATTTCGTTCCGTTTTGAGATTAACCGGTCGTATTCTTTTTGTGCTTCTGTGGCCGCCTTTTCCGCGCCGCCATACAATGCTGCGCTATATCCGCTTCCTTCCAACAGGTTATTTCTTGCTGCAGCCGTTGCAGATTTTGCATCGTACAACGCGCTTTCGATTTTCGCCGCCGTAGCTTCTTTATATGCCCCGCTTAACCCTCCAAGTTCCTTCTTGAGATCGTATACGCTGCTCTTTTCAATTCCGAGTTTGTCAATCAGTCTGTCAGAGGCATCAATGAACTCGGTCTTTGAACCCGTGCCATCTTCAACCGCTTTTCGTAGGTCTTCATAATTTTGGTACAGGGATACAATTTCCTTAGCTTCTGTACTAGAGGCTTCTCCAGCGTCGATAGCTGCCTGTCTTGATTCTTCAATAGATGTTTTAATCTTGTTATACGCAATTACAAGTCCAGATATTGCCACTACAACCGCGCCAACAAGAAGCTGTGTGCTTGTAAGCGATACATTCAGGGCTTTCATTCCCGCGTCAAATCCAGCCGCTCCGCCCTTCGCGCTGCTGAACAGCATAGGAAGCGCCCCAATAACACTCCCAAGCGTTTTAAGGCTGTCTACAATGCTGTTCCATTTGAACGTGACAAGAGCTCCACCGAAAATAGTGACAGCCGTTCCAAGATTCCCGAAACCGTCAATCAGCCAAGTGAGTGTATCGAGGAAGCCCTTCGCCCAGTTGGAATCAACCGTATCGGCGATGAACTTCGTCCACGTGTTGTTGAGGATTTTCGCCTTGGCATCCCAACTGGTCAGCATGATGTCGACTTCCTTGTCGGCGCTGCCGGCAGAGTCGGCTACCTTGTCCAGCATATCGGCGTACATGTCATAGTTTTTGACAAGTGCGTCGAGCTGGTTCGTGCGGAGCTTGCCGCCAAGCTTGGATTCAAGATCAGCCAAATCCGCTTGGCTCAGGAGGCCGTCCTTATAGGCTTGGGAAAGGCTCGCAATCGCCTTCATTGGGTCTACGAGCTTTCCCGATTCCTGCGCAGCCCTCATTGCATCTTCCGCATAAATCCAGAGTGCGTCGTTTAGACTTTCGATTTCTTCCTTCGTCCACGCAACGCCATCTTCGATTTCCGTTTCGGTATCGCCGATGATGTTCAGAATCAGGGCGCGGAGAGCGGTTGCTGCCTTTGTGCCAGACTCCTGCGTAACGGCTGTGATCGTGCCAAGTGCCGCCATCAGTTCATCAATGGACATATTCGCCATCGATGCGACGTTCGCAACAATCGGGAAGCCTTCGGCCATCTTCTGAATAGAAGTGGCGTAGTTGTTTTCAATCTCGTTAGCCTTGTCGAGAACGGTATTGAGTGCAGTAACATTGCCTTCAAATTTGAAAGCAGCATCTGCGGAAAGGATGAATTGGTTCGCAATACTGGAAGTCACATCGCCAACAAGCTGCGTCTTTGTCGCAAGCTCGGCCATGTCTTCCGACATATCCTTATAGCCGGCTTTGGCAAACGTTCCGACGGATTCCAGATAGTCTGTGACCGCAACGCCGTATTTGGATGCAGCCTCATACGCTGTATTGCCCAGTTTCTCCATTTCGGCGGCAGTGTTGCCAGTAACCTTCTGGATAGCCGTCATTTCCGTATCGACCTGTTTCATCGTATCGATAGCTTCAGTAAACGACCGCTTTACCTTTGCAACAGCCGTATTTACGACCTGCCAGACGGTGATTTTACCGACAATGTGGCCGAATGTATCGCCAAGCACGTTGGTAGAGTTCGTGAGTTTGTCCGTTTCGTTGCGGGTCTGCGCGTAGTTTGCACGAAGGTTTTTCAGCGAACCAGAAGCGTCCTTTACGCCAGCGACAAATTCCTGATCGCTGATAGCACCGCTTTTCCAGCTGCTATACAGATTTTCGAGTGCGGCGCTTGCCTGCTTTGCATCATTCTCAATTGCATCAAAAGTGCCCGCCGGGTATTTTTCCCCCGCGGATTTCATCTGCAAACCGAGGTCGGCGAATCCCTTACGGAGCGTATCGACCTTGGAAGCCGCGTTCTCCGTCTCTTTTGCCTGCTTTTGGGCCTCCTTCTCGGCCTTCTCAGCGGCTTTCTGCGCCGCTTTTGCCATCGCATCGTAGTTCGTGGTGGCCTTGGTCTGAACCGTCGTGTACTGCTGTGTCTCTTCGTCCAGTGTGCGAATAATTTCAGTTGTACGGCCTAGCCCCTCGTTTACAGTCTCGATTGTTCTGGTCGGTGCTCCATCCGCTGCGCCAGCCCAAACTTTCGTGAATTTTCCACTCAAGCCATCGACGTTCTGTGTAATAGACTGTACAGCGCTATTGAAGCGGTTGATCGCGTCAAGCCCGGAGGAATCGACGGTGATTTTCAGTTTTTGGTCTTTCAGGCCGTTGACATCCTTAATCAGCGAATCGAGCTGTGTGCGGATAACCTCTACCTGAAGTTGTACTTTTTCAAAATCTGCCATCAAAGTTTCCTCCTATTACTCAGGGTCAAATCCATCTTTTTTGAGCTGGTATCTGAGCGCATCGGAAAACATGCCTTCGCGGACGACCATGCTCTGCGCTTCCTCGTGGAATGGACGCGCCTGTTTTGTTTTATAAATTTCAGACTTTTTCCATTGGTAGCCGCGGCCGCTTTCTACGACCGGTGCGATCAGCCTGCCGGTATCATCGTCCCGGCTCTTGTCCTGAACCTCCAACGTCATAGTCGATGGGTCGTATTTCGACTCCATAACGCTCCAATCTTGGAGACCGCCCGGTTTTCCAACTTCGTCACGACGCACATACGGCATGTAGTCGCCTCGCTCATAAGCGTCATAGACTTCCGTCTGCACAGCCTCGACGATTGCGGCCTTTACGCTATCCGTTACAGGCCCTTCCATCGCCTTGCGGATGGACTCATCGAGTGCCGCGTTGAACCTGTTCACAAAACTTTCAATCGACATATCTGCCTCCTGAATGTGAAAAATGCGCCAATCCGCCATGTTCTAAATGATGGACTCGCGCATTTCCCGGGGAGGATTTCTCCCCCCCGGGACGCAGTTTGTTTAGGTCGAAGTAACTTCAACTTCGCAGGTGTCCTTGAAAGTGGATTCACCAGCCGCGTAGCTGACCTCAATGGTGAAATCACCAGCAGTAGAGCCGGCCGTGATAAGTCCGGTCTTTTCACCTACGGTCGTGCCGGATGGAGCGCCGGTCGCGGTGTAGGTGAAGGTAGCAGTGTCACCCTTGACCAGTTCGCCGTTCTTCATGGCAATGCGCGGCTGCATCTGATAGGTGCTGGACGCCTTGAGGGAAATTCCGCCGATGCTGGCAACAACGCCCTCGATTTCTTCCTCGCCAGATCCGCACGGCTGGTAGATGTAGTACGCAAGGTCGCTTCCTGCGCCGGTGCATTCGTCGCAGCCGTCAGTGATGACATCCGGGTCATACGCGATTGCCTGACCGGACAGGGACGTGGTATCGTTGCTGGTTTGGTCGCCGGTAACGCCGCCGTTCGCACCAAACTTCAGAGACGGAATGATGATGTACAGCGTGCCGACGCGAGTGCCCTCGTTCTGTGCGGAGCCGGAAGCAGTGGAGAAGACCGCAACGGTCGCGATGAAATGAACGACCTTCGGGTCCATTGCCGTGGTGATGGTCGCGATCTGTGCAGTGGCCTTGTTGACGAAGTAGAAGACCTTGTAAGTCTTGCCGGACGTCGCAGTGAAGCCGGTGACTGCACCGGTAGTGGGATTCAGGTCATAAGACACGCCACCAGTTGCAATGGGAGACGGAGCGCCGACTTCCTGCACGTAGCAGAAGATCTTGGAGAAGCCCTTCTGTGCAACAGGCGTACCCTCGGTGATGTCGATAGAGATGGATGTTCCAGTTGCAGTAACGGTCTGGCAAACCATAACTGGCGCGTTATGGCGGAGCATTGCGCCCATCTGCGCGGCCTTCGCCCACAGGTTGAAGTCGGCTGCCGTGAACTCGACGTTGACAGAAGCGTCGGACGGGAGCGTGGTAGCGATAGCGTTGCCGAGGCCGGCTCGGATTTCACCGATGGTGACGCTCGGCGTCACGTTACCGGTCTGGAACTTGTTGGAGAAGTACAGAATCTGGCCGGTAGTCTTATCGGTGCAGATTGCTTCGCCGATGCCTTTTGCGTAAAGACGGGAATCAGTAAAACGAATCATTCTTTTGTCACTCCTTTGCGTGTTTCAGAAAGATGTTTGTGTGTTAGGTTGTTTTGTTTCCTGCATTTTGGACAGCCCGCATACCGGCTCCGCCAGCAAACGTAGACATATCGATCAGTCCGCCGCAGTAGTCGATCTCGCGGTCGTACAGAGGGCTGGGGTACGGGTTCCCATGTTTCCACTTGCCGCCTTGCGACTCCGCGAAACTGCATGTGATGAACCCGACGAGCCGCTGAACTGCGTCGCGCCTGCGCAGAAGCTTTAGAATCGGCCATTCTTCCATCTCCGCTTCGTCTGCGCCGGAAACCGTTGCAATGGTGGCTTTCAGCGCCAATACGTCATATTGGAGATTAGGCGCGTTCATTTCCGCGAGGTCACGTTCCGCCTGTACCAACTCAGGGTTGGCATTCTCAGATAGCAGCTCAATGCCGTTCTGAGCAGCCAAAATTGGACGCAGACGTTGGAACTGCATGGGGGTAATTCTTTTGACTTCCCCTCCCACGAAAATGAGCACGCTTTTCAGCCGCATCGGGTTGTTTTCATCCGGTTCGATGTCTACAAGCTCCATCCGTTTCTCGGCCGAAAGACCATCGCCTGCACGGAGCGCAAGCAGCAGGAACATGATGCTCTTATAGAAGTTTCCGCTTCCGGGCTGTCCGTTTGCCGCCGCGTCAAGCTCCATCTGGTAGTACGCCTGCAAAAGTGGTTTAGACATCAGCGCCACAGGGAGACTCTGCTGCATAAACTCGATTGCCGGCCGCGCGATGGTGAACTCAATGATGTCCTTGACGCGGATTGGATATAGTGTCAGGCATTCGGTTTCAATCGGTTCGAATCGCCGAATGGCTCTTGCCACTTCAGGAGAAAGGTCTTGCATTTTTATTTCCTCGCCTTTCTTGTTCTGGGTAAAACAAAAAGAGGGCTACCGACACAGCTCAATGTGTCAATAACCCTCTCTGGTTCTTCCGTGCCGCTCTTTCGGCACGGGTCAAATATTTTTCTATTCAGGTATGTCCATTTCTGAGTCACACCACTCTACACTCATGTGCGGCATGCGTAATACGTGGTTGCCGTAGTCAAAGCCGCTCTTACTTCCGTCATCGGCGTGGGCATATCGATTGAAATTGATAACGCCAATTCCAGTGATATTGACCCCGTGCAGTGCCTCGATAATACACTGTTCAATGTTGTAGGCTCTGGAATATGCATCTGTCCGCGTGGTGTTCTCCATGTTGACATTTACAAGGATTTCAAACTGCAAGCCGAGAACCGTGTGGAAGTTGTCCTTCGCGATTGTACGGCCGAGATAAAGCTTCAGCGTCGTATCCGCTTCCGTATCGCTCTGTCCCCAGACGCGCTGTGGGTAGATACGGTAGCCCTTCGGATGGCGCTTTTTTTCTTCCTGCGTGTTGAGGACGGGGTTGTCCCCGTCAAACAGCATGGAAAGCTTCTCGGTCGGCGTGGGCAGCGGATTTGCCAGCGGCCTTGCACCGTCATACCACAGGTACTTCATCAGGCGGACACGGGCGCGGTCGTTATCGTCCTTCGGTGTGTAGCCCGGCAGCGGCAAATCCATCAGGTACTTCAGAATCTTGATTGGGATTTCTTCAGTGCCGCGCAGCCGCGTAAATCCCGACTGGATTCTGTCATACGGGTAAGTGTCCGAATTGACCGATACCGCCATTTCAGCCTTCCTCCGCCTGCTTCTGCCGAGAATCCATGTAGTCGGCGAATGCCTTCTGCGCGTCCTTCAGCTCGTTCAAAGCGCCGCTGACGGCCTCCGGCGTGGTCTGCTGCTGCAGTGCCATGATGATGCGCGTGACCGGTTCATTCATTACCTGCGTCAAACCGTAAACTTCGGTGTTCAGCCGTTTTTCGAGGTCTCGCATGTCTGCAATCACGTCAAACGCCTTGTCCCGTACTTCGCCGTCATAGCGTTTCAGCCGCTCGATCTGGTTCATGATGTGGCTTGCAGCAAAACGGTCGTAGTCCGCTTCTGTCATAAGCCACTGGTTCTTCTCAACCTCATATGGCTCGCTGAGATAAAGCTTTGCATATGCCGACATGAGGACGCAGCTTTTGATTGCGGTGTTTTCCTTGTAAAGCGGTGGCATTGGCATGCTGTCAAGGCCACCGTCGATCTTCAACTCCACACGATCAAAGCACAGGTCTGCCGCTTCCTTGACGAACTCCATTTTCTCACGCAGCGGCACATAGTCCGGCATCTGCATGAGTTTTTCTTTCGTGACAACGATCTTTTCCATACTTTCACAACTCCTTCCGGGTGTATGGCTTTATTGATTGTACGCTAGGTTTTGATATTGCAGTGTGACGCTCCGTTTGAAACCTCCCACTTTTTTGTCCTGCTACACAGATACTGATGTGCGCACCAGTCGTGTCGAGCCTTCTTCTCCGTCAGATACCGGCAATGCAGGCTGACATCGCCGTTCTTGCGGTAGGCATATTCGCACGTTTTTTCCATGCTATTGCTCCTTTAGCCGTTTACAGCAGTTTTCCGTCACGCATAAGCAGCCTGCCATCTGCTGTTAAAAAGCTCATATATCGTTTCCATCCTTTTTATTCTTGACATTATACCTGTTCCTGCCAGCCTGCCGGATATTCTGTTGGTGAATATACATTTGCATCGATTAAGCTAATATAATGCTTACCCTCAAATGTAATCTTATCACCTTTTTTATATGCATCGTGCGCACCAGTAGGCTGTACAAATTCAGGCCATTCGTCTAGCGATACGACTACAAACAATGATGGGGTAATATCAGGTGTCCAATCGCTCTGTGAGGTATGCGCTTGAACAACGCGATACAGCACATTTTTATACTGTAGCCGTTCATCCACCACATAAGTGTGTCCAACTACCCATTGTGGGAATAGCTCTACTGCCTGTAGCGCATCCTCGTCGGATAAACTAATCGACGCTTTTTCAATATATGGGCGCAACGCCCTAGCTCTTTCTGTATATGTCATGCTTCTTCTCCTAATAGAATCTTGGCAGCTGTTTCAGCATCTGTCAACGGAACAGCCGCACCCATTTGCTCATAGCTGCCTTCTGGTTCAGTGCCTTTCAGCATGTGGCCAGTGAGATGAAACACCATATCAGAAAGCACCTGATATTCATTTCCGTCTTCACCCATAAGAGTCACAGCCATCTTAGCACAAAATCCTTCGGCCTGATCTTCCTTGCACGGTACATAACAGCCATTACCGTGCAGTCGGATGGGCACAATACTGTCCGCATACCCCGCAAATGTACCGTCCTGTTTTACTGCATACATGGTGTCCCTCCAAATTTCTCTTGATAAATTTTCTCCAATCGCTCCGTGCTTGCGGTCCGCAGTCGATTTTTCCAGTAGCCGTTTTCCTGCCCCGGCCATTTTTCGTCTGTGAAATCGTCTCCGCAGCCGTTTTTTGTGTACCAGCGGTACAGATCGTTCAGCATTTTCTGCCGCTCGGCACCTTCCTGCGTGTTCGGCCTGAAATGCGCCCATCCGTTTTCGGACGTCGCAGCACATATCCGTCTGCCGTCCTGTGTGATCAGGAACCCTCCGTTTTCCGTTACAATCGTCCCGTACCGGAGATTAAATTCCCCGTCTATTCCCGCTCCACGAAAGCGCTTATATACGATATACTCCATGTGTTTTTCTCTCATACGCAAAAACCGGGGGCAAAGCCAAGCGAGAAGTTCGCGGGGTAATAGGTGGCTGACCCGGACCTATACACTATCATAAAGCTGTCGAGTCCGTTGGAAGCCGGGGAACGCAACCACCAATTAACGGCTGTACCTGTCTCGCCGTGATTGTATTTGATTTTGCTGTTGCCCGCGCTGTAATACGGATACTGCGCCTGCTTGCTCTTTTCGTTCGTGTTGCTGGCGATGAGTTCCCCGAATACTTCGTACTCGGACAGGAGGAAAAAGTAATCTGTCGTTGCCGTTACCGCGCTGGCTGCGCTGCTGTTGCCTGTGTTGTTCGTGTACTTCGTCACGGATTTCAATACGGTTCGGAGTGCTGCCGGAATGACAGCAAGAATCGTGCCGGAGTAGCTTGACAGGCTTGTGCCGCAGACGCTCTTGCGCATATTCGACGCGCTCCATCCGCCAGAGTTCGTGTCGTTGGTATTCATTTCGAAACCGGCGCTTGCATCATATAGGGCAATGTCCGTGCCGCCGGAAAGCGCGGTCTTTGCAAGCTGAAAATGGATGCGGTTTGTGCCCTCGACGCTCGCGTTATGGTTAAACCCGATAATGTATACATATGTGCTATAATTAGATAGCGTCAGCGCACCAACAGTGCCGTTCAGCGTAATCTCTTTGCAATCACCAATGCTCCAATAGTTCGCGCCCTGTCCCGCATCGGAAACGGACTTGATGGTGCTCCACTCGTTGTCGTTGAGCGTGGCGCTTACGAAAGAAAGCGTCAGCGTGTAGTCGGTCGTTCCGGAGACGACATTGACGGAGCCACTCGTCGTCTGACCGCTCTTTGTGGCCTCGACGGTGTATGTACCCGTTTCCGTGACGGTGAAAACCGCCGTCCCGTTGCTTGTCTTTGTTGCGATAGTCGTCCCGCCCTTTTTCAGCGTGACGGTCGCGCCGGATGCCACGTTGACGGTGATTGTCGCGGAGAAGAACGTCAGCGCCACCGCGTAGCTGTCCGTGATAGATACGGATTTTGTGTCAGACGTTTTCCCGTCCAGCGTAGCGGATACACTCCACGTGCCGATCTCCGGCACAGTAAGCGTACAAACGCCGGTGCTGTCAGATGTTCCGCTGATCGTTTTGGAGCCGTTTGTCGCCGTGACCGTCGCACCGGCAGATACCGTTACGATCAACTGCGGCGCGATTCCGGTTTGGATCGCCTGAATGGCGGAGACAAACCCCGACGGATAGACCAGCTGCGCGGACGTGCCGCCTTTTTCTCTGATGGCATCGGCAACTGCTGTGAGTTCCGTGCCGTTCGTTAAATATTCAGTTGCCATCAGAAGCTCTCCCCATTCGCATTTGCGACTTCTGCAGCCGCCCACGCGCCGTTGACGACCCGCATAAATTTCCCGTTGTCTTCCTCTGTGACAGGAATCTTATCCTGTTTTACGTCTACGTCCTGCTTGCGAGGCGTTGACAGCACATTGTCATAGACGCCTAAATTTTTCATAACCTCAACCTCCTGTGTGCTGGCTCACCACCTGTTTTTTCAAGATGGTGAGCCGTCCAAATGAATCAGCCGATGGCTACGGCCCGATACGTGCCTGCGGTAAGAGAACCGGCAGCTGCCGTATCATTGATCGTGATAACGATGCTGTTGTTCGCATTCACCACTACATCCGCAAGCACCATCGCGTTCGTCGCGGTTTCATACACCTGCACCAGCATCGGCTGCTGCGGGCCGTTCGTCTGCGCCGCAATCGTCCAAGTAAACGCGCCTCCGGACGCCGTAATGGCCGGGTTTGTGATCGTGTACTTGTGCAGATTCTCCGGTGCGGCCTGCCACGTAGGAGCAGCATCCGCGCCGTTGGATGTAAGCACCTGTCCTGCCGTACCGCCGCCTACCGGGGCAAAGAACGACGGATTCTGGTTCTTCACGCCATTCAGCGTGATGTCATTCGCAGTCGCGCCTTCTGCCACCGCGTCGAGCTTTTCCTTATCGGTTTTCGAGAACTGCGTATAGGTTTCGCCTGCGCCGATATCATCCTGCGTCAGAACGACTACGCCAGTTTTTCCGTTGACGGAATTGACGTCCGAAGGGTTACACAGAACGTAGGTTGTGCCGCCCCAGCGGTACTGTTTGTTCTGATATGCGCCTTCGGTCATGATGACGTAGATCTTGCCGGTTTCCGGTGTCAGTGCCGCGCCGCCAGCGGTCAAAGACAGCCAGTCGGAAGCAAGCGGCGTCGAGCCGACAATGTAAGCCTCCACCACATCATCAACGTAGCTGGGAAGCTGCGCCGCCGGAACAAGACCGTCTGCGCCGAGCGTTGCAACGCCGTTCGGCTGACCCTTTTCGGATGCTGGGATCTTCGCGTCGAGCTGTTCCTGCGCGTCCGAAGTCAGACCGGTGATATACTGAGCACCGACGATCTCAACCAGTTCTGCCGCCGTGATGTGCCCGGCCTTATCGATTGTGAGAGAAACCGTGTGTGTCGCATCTCCGTACTGACCAGCAGTCACGTCGGAGAACACATGGCCGAGCGTGATAATCTTGGTCGTTCCGTCTGCATTGACATGAACCCACTTGTCGCCGGAAGCCAGCGAGAACGTGTCAGTCTTACTTGTAGCGGACACTGTAGCCGACGCATTCTGCCCGGCAACTTCGGTGGTATCATTTGTGCTCTGCTGTGGAATCGTAATGTTGGAGAATGCGTTCTGGTTGACTTCGCCGCCGCCAGCGACTGCGTTCTTGACAGCGGTATCGAGTGCGGCAAATGCTTTCTGGATGGTGTCACCTTCCGCGACATAGCCGCCGTCTACCGGTTGATAGTCATTCAGCGTGAGCTCGACGATTTTCTTTGTTGTGACAGTTCCATCCGTTCCGAGTCCAACAATTACTGCTCCGGTACTGCCCGCTTGACTATAAACAACGCCTACCGGCTTCCATTTCTCGCCGTCATACTGATAAATGACTTTATCTGTGGAGTTCGTGTAAATCTGACCGAGTTTGGGGCTTGCCGGTGCAACAGCCAATGGCTGAACGACGGCATTCTGGAGTTCGTTTTTGCTGAGATCGAGGTTGGTAAGAACTTTTCTGCTCATGTTGGTTTCCTCTCTTTCACGTTAAAATCAGTTGAGATAGGCTTTTCCGGAAAATGGTGCTGTGAACGCTACGGTCAGTTTATTCTTCGTCATGTATGTCACGTCTCCGACAACCTCGTTCCCACCGCTGTCTACGATGGACACGGACGGATATTTGTCGAGGTTGTGGTCGATTTCCCACTCAGCAGACGCTGCGGCCTGCGTGAAGATGAACGACTTGTCTCCGTCGCCGGATGATCCGCTTCCGAACTTCTCAAGTGTCCGATCGGAGCGAATTACATAGATTCCTTCGTTCTCTCCTTCGGTTACATGAATCACCTGCGTGAAGTAATAAACGGTGTTCGTGGAGCCGGGTGCTTCTGCCGTCGCGGCCGCTGCAGTTGCTTCCTCATAGGTCTTGAAATACGAGTTTGGCTCAATCGGAATCGCAGAAGTCGCCGCGAATCCAACGCTCATGTTTAGTTTCGGTACTTCCGGGAGCGCCATTTCTCATCACCACCATTCAAATTTTCACGCTGTATGTGTTGGCCACGTCGTTTGCACTTGCAAAATCGAGCCGGTAGACGCGGTACGAAATCGCCGTATAGCCGTTCGTTCCTTCCACATCCGCTGTGCTCTGCACAAATGCCGATGTTATATCTGCATTCAGTCCGTTCACGTCCTTGACAGAACTCAGTTCCCGCAAGGTAGCAGGATACGAAATCAAAACGCACATTGCCCCAACCGGCACATTCACCGTGAATGTGCTTCCGTTTGCAAGCGCCCTTCCGGACTTCTGCGCAAGCGCCCGGACCGTGCTGCTCGTCACGGTATCCGGCTTCGTCGTCATCGTTCCGTAGAAGCTGTTCCGGTAGCCGGTGATAGCGCCGCTTGTCGCCGTTTTCGTCGCGCCCTTGATCTGCCCTGCCGGATACGGCTTTCCAAGCGCGGTCAGCGGAATTGCGCCGTCCGAGTATGTGCCGCTCAGTGTGATCTTGTAGTTCGCACCATCCGGCACGACATACGCCGCAAACGTTCCACTCTGCGTGGTCTTTTCTTCGCTCGTTACATTGTTCTTCGCACTCCACGCATTCGCCGCCACGCTGGTATCATCCGGGCCGTACTCATACGATCCTTTCGCAAACGAGCCGCTGTATGCCGGCGTCACGCTGGTTCCGACCTCATATGCTCTTGCAGTCGAGCTGGAAACGGAGACCGTCGGCTGCGTGATTGTCGGGTTTTTATCCTGCGAAAACGCATCGTTGAGAACCGCAAGCAGGCTCTGATCCTCCGCCGGTATCTCGACCTTTCCGTCGACCGGCTTGTATCTGCCAAACTGCTCTGTAAAGATGAGGTTGCTTTCAAACATCACCTTGTCAGCCGGGATCGTGTCAAGCGTACTGCCGCCTTCGGCTTTTACCCAGAGCCTTCCGTCCGCATCCACGCCGACCGGAGTCGTCATGTCATCGGTTTTTGCATCCGGCATGACGCCGCCCAAAGTGTCAGGCGTTGCGACAGGAAGTGTGTAATCCGATACGCCGATGTTCTTTCTTGCACGTTCCTGCTGTTCCGGCGTCAAGTTCTGCGTCACATCATAGCGGACAGCCCCTTCTATAGTTCCTCCGCCGCCGGTTCCAGCGCTTGCCGCGCCGATCGTTACGCCGATATTCCCGGTTCCACCGCCAATCTCAATGCTGACCGGCTTTGCCTGCGTTGCTGTATCCTTCGTTTCACCGCCGATGATTCCCCGGTTGAGCGCGGAAACGACCGGGATCTTTCTTCCTGCGCCGCCGAAAATCGTGCCGTCGGTAAACTCGATTCTCGCCTGCGGCTCAACCGCGCCCTTCATTGCGAACGACTGCTTTTGGCTCATCGGGAAAAGCCATTTCCCGTCCTCATACGTCACATCGCCAGGATATTGCCGTGACATGTTCCCGAGGTTCAGAACGACAGTTTTGACCATCTGGTCTGTAATCAGTGTCCCGTCCTGTGCCCGCAAAACAAACAGGACGGAATACCGGTCGCCCTGCATGACTGAAATAGCCATTAAATTCCCTCCAATCCAAGCTCCACGCTTGTGGAGTATTCTCCTGCAGTCGCCATGATCGTCAGCGGCGTTTCACTGGCCGTCCAGCAGTTCACGGTCAGCAAATTTCCGTTCTGCATAAACGAATAGCTCATGCTGTCCGCTCCAAACAGAGAATAGGACACCTTATCGTCCTGCTGCTCTCCGTTTTCAAAATACGCCGCTTCTATTGTGACGGACTCATATGGGCGAAGCTTGTCCGGAATATTCCCTAGGAACGTGACCTCGTTTCCACTTTCTGCAGGAACAACGGTTATTTCGTATTCCTCTCTGATGCTTCGATTCTGTTCTAGCGTACAGGTCACTGTGCAAGTCCCCTCAGTTACGCCTAAAACGCTTCCATCCATACCAACGTCCGCAACATTTGTGTCGCTGCTTTCCCAAATGTAGCTGACTGGATGATCGTAGTCATGGTCTGCGTCCTTTCCCATTCTGATGCTGACAGCCTCTAGCTGTCCTGTAGCGCAACTTTTTATGATAGGGTTTCCCTTCACCCGAATTTCCCATGAAAACGTCTTTCCGCCTGCCACATGGTTTTCCATGTCGTCAATTTCTTCGTTCGGCGGTTCATATCTAGCCGTAAACTCAAGCAGCCGGACTGAATCATAATCTCCGGTAAATTCCTGCGCATAATCGCCGAAGCCGGTGATCCGGAACGCCGAAGAGCCGAGAATCATCCGGCTGTTGGTGTTCAGGTTCTTTGTGTACTCGTTTCTCTGGCAGGTGATATTGACATAGCCCTTGGTGATGAGGGCGTACTCCTGCATATCGCTGTCATTCGCGGTCAGGATCGCCTTTTCTACGCAGAGCGGTTCCTGCAGCAGGTTCCCGTACCAGTCCAGATGGTTCCATGTAGACCGGCAGCGCTGGATGACGCCGCCGCCAATCGCATTGGAGATGTTCTGCGGGTTCGTGACCAGCCAGATACTACCCATGGCTTCGATTTTTGTACCTTCCGGCACATATTCGATGCTTTCATCCGCAAACATGATGTTCTTATAGTCATCCTGCTTACGGAGCGTCGAAGCAGTCTCCGGCGCGATATCGGCCATACGGATATAAGTGGTCTCCCACTCATACGGCGCATCCGGGTTCAATCCCTGCACGCGCGCCGCGAAGAAATCCGTCGCGTATTTTGCGTACTGATGCACAAACTCCGTGCTTGGGTCTCCAAGGTACTGCCGCTGACGGTCGCTATATTGTGCCGGGGCATTTCTGAGCGCCGTTTTCAGTCGGCCGGATGCGATCAGGCCGTTCTTGATATTGTCTGAGATCGGCATGATGTCCAACCGTCCTTTCGTTCCATCATCACAGCATGGAGAACACGCGCCGCATGGGATTCACCCTGTTCATATAGGCGCATTCCTGCTCGTACCCGCGCAGTTCCGAATAGAAAATCTGCAAGTTTTCCTTATACCGCGCGGTCGATTCTTTCATCGTCGTATTCTCATTCGGCGTGTTGAAGCTTTTATCCTTGACCTTCGGCTGAATGTTCAGCCATTCTCTGTTGAACCGGTTGTCCCATGTCACTGCGATTGCCAGTCCCAGAAGCTGTTTCTGCCGAAGCGTCAGGTCATGTGGGAACTGACCGTCCGTATAGAAGTCAAGCCGGTACTCGGTTCCCGCGTTATCCTGCTGGGGGAACGTCACGGTTCCGGTTTCTGTGTCATACGTAAAATCCATACACGGGAAGAACGTCGCGTCTCCATTCCGTGCATACTGCACGGTCACACAGCTGCACAGCTCATAGCCGGTCTTGCCGGTTTGCAGAACCGTTTCCTGCGTAGTGCTTGTCTGGTCGCTTACCCAATCAAAGTCGGCGTATTGCGGCTCCACAAGCCCGTCAGTCAGGTAAACTTGCAATTCAGGAGGGCTTTTTAGCATCGGTATTGCCATGCCGACCCAAGCACTCATGCGGCGGAAGAAAAGCGCCGAATCAGTTCTGAGGTCATCTGTCATTCGCTCATCGCCGATGATGACCATGGCGTGATTTGTAATGATATCGCTCCAAGAGGTCCCCATCAGTCCCACTCCTCCCGTTCATAGGAAGAATCGTTCATGGTATTTTGATATTCCTCCCGGATGCAGTCAGCGGCAGTCTCATCTTCAATGAGAAACAACAGAGATTCAATGATGCCGCACAGAGCTTCAATTCTTTCCTTGCTGTCCATGATGTGACCGCCGCCTTTCTATATTAAGCCGTGACAGTGACAGTGCATTGAGCCTGTCCTGCCAGATAGTTTTCGTTTTCATCCTGCGCGATGGTGATAACCGTCTCACCCGCAGCAAGAGCTTCCACCGTAACGTTCGAGCTTTCGTCGACCTCTCCAAGTGATGCAACATCCGGATCGCTGTTCTCAATGTGCATCGTTCCGTTGGAGCTGGTCGCGATCTTGAACGTATCGCTTGCACCGGCAGACATATCAAGGGCTTCCGGCGTAACGCTCAGTCCAGCCGCTGCCTTTGCGATTGTCCACGGGGCGATGATTGTGCCCTTGTAGCTGCCAATACCATCGATTCTCAGAGAGTATGCTCCGGCGTTTGTGCCTGTATTGCCCGACACAGTGTAGTCGGTATTGACGGTAAGGGTCTTTGTGCCGACTTTCACGCTTGTCACAGTTTTTTCCTGTTCACTGCCCGTATAAGTCAGCGCAGGTCCGACCGTCACGTCAGCACTTTCAATGCTGAATCTCACGGTCAGAGCACTTTCAAGGTTATAGAAGAACGTCGTTATCACGCCGTCTGTGGTAAGTACATAGCCGCCGATTGCCAGCTCATACTTGTTGGTATCAACGGCCGGTACTTGGTATCCGCCGCGTGAAATCACAGCACCGGCTACGGTCGTGAGCGTTACAACACCATGCGTTTTGTTCTGCATCGCCCACCGAACATGGAAATAGGTGAGCGTGGTCGCCGCGCTGAATACGACATATTCAATCGGACCATTGTATTTGACGGTATAGACCGAACCTTCCTGCACAGCCGCCAGCTGTGTCTCTCGGTTGAGTTTTACAGTGAACGCCGCCGCCGATTGCATCTCAACGCCGAGAATATCCGCTTCCGAACCGCTCCACTCAAGGTTGGAGAAGTTGCTCTCAACTGCCGTGCGGATATCCGGCAAAACGTTCTTACCAGCCGCGTATGCGGACGCAGGCACAAAGGAAAACTCGCTATAGACAGGACTACTCATGTTAAAACCTCTTTCCTGCGCCCGGATACGGCGCAAAGTTTACTGCGCGTCTCGCGCGTTCATTTCTTCAATGATGGAGACGAAATCGCCCTTCGGATTCTTTTCAGTCTTACTCAGCTCGTTCAGCTGAACCACAATGTTGCGAGTCACATAGGGGCTTCCGCTCTGGTATGCCTCGGCATATCGCTGTGCAACCATTTTCTTGTGGCCTTCGCAGAGGTTCGGGTAGATCTCCAGCATCTTATCGCCGAGCTCGACCATCTTTGCAAACGCCTGCTTATCCAGCAACTCGCCATCCTTATAGTCAACGCCAAGGACTTCACGTTCCTCATCTGTCAGGCCGGACACGATAATGAGCCAGCGTTTCTTGAGGAAGTACCGGTTGAGCTCCGTGAGCACTCTGGACAGATCCTTCTTGGGAACATAGAAGCTTCCGGTTTTGCCAGTGACCTGACCATACAGGCCGCCTTCACCGAAGAAAACCGTATTGTCTTCCGCAACTTCGGCCTGCCAGAGGAACTGCACCATTTCCGTATCACTCGATACCTGCACGATCTGCGGCACGACTGCGGGCTTCGCTTGGAAATCAGCAGCTGCTTTTGCAACCGCTTCCGCAATCATCTTCTGGACATCTGCCATCGTAAAGGTCGGTTCTTCTGCAATCGGAGTTTTCTTTGGAACTTCCACAGTCTCGCCTTTCAACGTGGGGGCCAGAGTAGTCAGCGGCGTTTCGCTGCCATCGTGGCCGATTCCGACCACGTCTTCTGCGTTAACAGTCAGAACGTTATCTTCGCCAGATGCTGCTTTCTCCGCAGTGTTGGTCGTCTGATCCTCTTCCGGGACATCGAAAAAAGCGACTTCTTCCTTGACTTCCTCTGCTACAGGTGTCTTCTTCGGTCTTCCGGGTTTCTTTCCAGTGTTCTTGCTTTCAGCCATATCGCACACTCCTTCCAGATTTTATGGCTATTCCTCCACAAATGTTGGCTCCGATCGGACTCGAACCGGCTCTTACAGCACCATGCGAAGCCATATGGTGCGGGACGGGCTGGAGGTAAGACCCGCCCCGCAAAAGGAGGAACGCTTAAATCGTGAAGTGCGCAATGCGATTGCTGAAGATAGAAACCGAATCCAGCGCAATCGTGAGGTTGAGACCGATCTCGAAGTTAGCGGTACGCGTGGGATCAATCTCAAGGGTGATGGGCGTCGCGGAGTTGTAAGCGATGGTCATCGGCTTTCTGCTGTTCGCGGCCATCATCCAAATGTCGTTTGCAGACAGGATGGTGGTGGGAGCAGTGTTGAGGTTGACCGGGCTGACAGCATCACGCAGCGGCATCAGGCGCACACCAAGGAACTCGCCCAGCATACCGGTGCTGTTGTAGCGTTCGCCGAGCAGCATAGCCAGCGCAGCGTCCATGTTGACGTTGGTGGAGCCGGTGGCCTGCGTCGGCAGGACCTTGCCAAGAGCGACCGCAGAGCCAGTGGCGAACAGGTTGGAAGTAACCGTGTTGTTGAGGGCAGCGATCTTGTTGGCAGCTGAGAGCCAGTTCTGGTTGGAGAACGTGAAGTTCAGGTTGGCCGGAATCAGGGTGGTGTCTGCGGCAGCCGCAGTCAGAGCGGCATGCCACATGCCCATCGTCTTGGCGTACATACCGGCAACGATGTTGGCAAAGAAGACGCCGAAGTCCTGATTGTTTCCTACCAGCTGGAACCACTTCGCAACGATCTGCGCGGTCTTGGGCTGCGGGTTGAGGGTGTAGTCCTTGGAGTAGAAGCGGTTGTTAGGAACGCTTCTGGACGCGCCCCAAGAGGAATCCTGGAACACAGGGATATCGTTGGAGCCAACGGAGATGGCGTAGGTCTCGCCGAAGCCGACCTCAACGACATCTGCGAAGCGATCAACAGCCTCAGAATAGACGGAAGCGATGATCGGGGTCACAGTTTCCTGATAGATGCCCTGCAGGACGCGATAGAACGCAGCGTTGCCATAGAAACGCTGACCGTTGCGCTTGAAATCCTCAAAGTCAACGGGGGCAGTTTCGCCGGTCTGTGCGCAGCAGATCTTGGCTGCATACATCAGGTGCTCGCGCTGGAACTTCTCGTTCAGTTCCTTGTAGCCCTTCGGAGTCAGCATGTGCTGAACACCGGCGGAGCTCAGGCCATTGGCCGCCATGATAGCAGACTTGCCGTTGGCTGCGTGCTCATAGAAGAGGACTCTGCCCTTCGACACGATATCGGCGCGCTCATCGTTGGCCGCATTGACCAGAAAAACAGACGGAGAAACGCTGTTCAGATTGATTTTCGGCATGTTAATTCACTCCTTCCTTATGCGTAGACCTTGCAAGCCTGCACGTCGACATACTCGAAGCTGGCAGTCGTACCTTCGGTGAACTTGCCGGTGTCGAGCAGTTTGAAGTACAGCGCGCCATTTGCAGTCGGAGCGGCTGCGGCGGGCTTCAGCTTACCTGCATCGATCGTGAAGAACGTATTGGTGCTGATTTCGGCGTTGACATTGCCAATGCCGAAGCGGTACGCATGGTCGCCGTCGAAGACGATCTTGGTGAACGTGCCGTCGCGGCCAGCAGGAATGCCAAGGCCAAGAGTCTCTGTACCGACAGCGTACATGTTGCCGTGCTTGCCCTGAAGCATTTGAACTTCGTAGGTGTTCGCGGCATAGACGACCTCACCAGCGTTGGTGGTGGAAGTCGCGTCATTCATGTACCACGCGTTCTCGTTCTTGACGCCGGTGAAACCTTCACACGGCAGCTGACCGTTGCGAATGACCAGACGGCCGGCATCGCAATCCGCATCAGCGCTGGAAGCCTGGTATCTACCGGTGACATTGATGAGGTCATCGCGGAAGTTGTTGGTTACGCGAGCCTCGAATGCAGTTTTTTCAGTAAACATTTCGTTTCACTCCTCTCTCACTTTTCAGTGGCAGCTTCGACGCCCCACTTGGCAATCAGACCGGCCATGGTGCCGTCATCCGCTGCGCCGCTGTTCTGATTGAACTTGTCCCATGCGTAGACCGTCTTGTTCCGGTTCGCGTTCTCAGCATCCAGTCTTTCAACCGCTTCGCCGCAAACGGCGTAAACAGCCTTGGCGACCTCCGCTTCGCCAATCCAGTTCCGGTCCTTGTCGCAGCTGTTCGTGTAGAGGCCAGCTTCGATATCGGTCAGAATGTTGTCGATGGCACTTTCAGCAACCTTCTGCTCACGGTTCGCATTGAACTTTGCGAGAGTTGCCTTTGCCTTGTCCTTGGCAGCATTCAGCCGACGCTTGTTTTCAAACTCACGCATGGCATCGAGCTGCGCATTTGCAGTTTCAAGTTCCTTGTTCAGAGAATTAACCTTGCTTTCGGCTGCATTCAGACGGTCTGTGTTTTCCACGACGACCATATCCACGAAGTCCTGCGCCTCCATGTTGATGCAGTCTTCGCCCACCTGCATGGACGCATTGACAGACATGCTCTGGAAACGTTCAGGTACAATGGTTTCTGCGGAGTTCTCAATGACGTAGTATTTGTACGCGCCATTCTTCGCCATCAGGCAAACATAGACTTTTCCGTCCTTCTCGCCCGCCGCCAGAACCTTATAATCCGTGAAACGCGCTGCCAGTTCAGCAAGCTGTCTTTTGTTATAAGTTTTCAAATCTTTCACTCCTTTGTGTGATAGACTCCCGTTATCCGGGGCATTGTTCTTATCCGGGGCCTTCTGCAAAGATGCCGCTTTGAGTTTCAAAGTCTTAAATTCTTCATCCAATGCGGCAAGTCGAGCGATGTTGGCCCCCGGAATAGCCGGAGCAACGCCCGCCCCTAAGATTGTGACGCCAACCCCAGACCAGACATCTTCAACTTCGATGTCTCCGTCCATGTGGTTTTCGTCTATCAAGGTCTCCACAGACACGTCCATGCGCCCTGTTCGCACGATTTCGTCCACGGTTTCCTTCGCGTAGAAAGCGAAGAGCTTTCCACAGGCCACAATCCAGGTCTGACCATCCCTCTTTTGGAGGGAGAAATCACGTTCATCGTCTGACAGCGTTCCGACAATACGTTCTGCTGTCCCGTCCGTGTAGGAGTAATACTGTTCACCTGTTCGGGGATCAGTTTTGCGCTGGCTATTGTGCCCGTCGCCGATTTTCCCCATGACGTAGGCAATCAGGATTGGCCGTCCCACGAACGTCTTGTAGTATTTCTCCAGGTTCTGATAATTCCACCGGTTCTGGTTGACCCCTTCACGCATCAACCACAGTTCAACGCCAAACTCATACGGATTCAGCTTTTGAAGCACCTTGAGTTGGCCGGTTGCAACTGGTCTTTTGATTTTCGTCAGCGGCATTGTCAGTCACCCTCTTCCTCGAAGAGTTCTTCAATCCAGCCATCAAAGCTGGTCGCGCTCATCTCGTGTTCGGAGTACATTTGCCACGCATACAGGAACTTCTCATAGCTGGAACTGTTCTCCATTTGGAGGTTTTCAAATCCGCGCCCGAGCGGATAAAGTCCGTTTTCATCGCAGACCTCAACGCATTTGCGCAGAGCGTCTTCAATCTTCTGAAGCATGTCGATGACGGACTCAAACACTCCATCCAGATCGTCCGGCCGGCCATCGTACTCAGCAGTCGCCGGATAGACTTGCAGGATATGCCGTTGATGCAGCAGGTCCCCGACAACATCGAAGCGCTGCGGCTGCAGGTGAGCCAGTTTGTGAATGGCGTCTGCTGTTTTCGGCATTCCGAACTCGATCAGCACCCATTCCTTCAGAGTGTCGAGTCCGCGCGCCGCATCCTGATACGCGCCAGTCACATCCTTTGCGGCATCTCTCACGGCAGCGAGAGCACCGTTTTCAAAATCAAACCGTTCTTTCAGTCGAGCCATTTCGGATATCTCCTTTCCGTGAAAATGAAAAAAGAGCTAACGGCACATTCCTGTGTCGTTAGCTCCACTAGCTCTTCCACACCGCTGCTCCGGTGTGGGATTTTCTATTAACCCAGCCTTGCCTACCTAAACACCTCGCGCATCAGCGCAAGCCTTCGGCTTGGATGGGAGAGTCTTTTACAAGGTTCCGCTTTGCAAGGACTTTTACCGTATCTTCTACGATGCGGTAGCCGTCCTTCGTGCGTTGTATCCTTATATCTCTGTTATTATTAAGCGCCATATTGATAATGTGGAGGTCTTCTTTTCGTACAAATTCAATCATTTGTCCCTCCATATTGGTCAATCATGGTTTCGCTGCCGTCAGTCGTTGCACTTCCGTCACCTTTTGGACGCCCTGGGCTCTGCGGTGGTAATCCAGAAGATTCTTGCTTCATATTGTATGTCGATACGAGCGGAATACGCTTATCCATAATCCCACTGTTATAGACCGCATCAGACAAGCACATATCGTCCAGAATGGAGCGGTCAAGCAGCGCATTGTAGATGATGATGTCCGGCAGGATGCCATGTTCCATCCCCTTCATGCACCGGTCAAGCATCTTCTCGTCTTCCGAAATGTCTCCGAACATGACGAACTTCCACTCGTACCGAGGATTGAGCTTTTTGATGATTGCATTCATCATCCGCTCATAGCCACGATAGACTGTCTGCATGAACTTGCTTTCGATTTGAAGCGAGATCTGAGCAGTTCCAGCTTTCGGGTCATCTCCAAGCGGAATAATCGCGCCCATGCCGGCTTGACTCATGGTGTCACTGTAGCCCTGCTTCACAATGTCCATTGCGGACGGGGCTTCGGACAGACTTTCCAGTTTCATGTTCTGCGCAGGAGCAAAGTAAATTCCCAAGCCCGATGTGTTGTTGGCCTGTAGCATATCGTACCAAACAGCCTCGAAGAACAGCCTTCCGGCGTTACTAAGTCTATATTGGTCATCACCAGCAGCAGTTTTTTCATCCCGATACGGAATCTCACCATGCAGAAGACTCACCAATGGGTTCTGAATCAACTCCAACTGAATCTGTTCCATCTGCGCGAGCTGGATCATATTGAGGAACAGCCCCGCAAACGGAGAAATCGCTGTGCGGCTCACATCGTCGGCCTCGAAAGTGAATACTTCGTCCGCCGGAAGGTACACCCAGTAATACCAGCGACCGTTTTGATAATAGACATCCGGCTTCCCCGGCATGTCGCCCTGCGCTTGGATGAGTTGGAACGTCTGCATGTCAATGCGCGTCTTCTGCGCAAAGACCATCGTTGAGCCAACGCCCTTCGGCCGCTGCACAACGCTGCTGAAGTCATACAGGTACGGAGTAAACAGGTCTCCGAACTGCTCCGGGACGCATCCCGGCTGCAGGAAGTACATCATATTGAAAGCTACGGTGTACTTCGAAACGCTGTTGTAACCCGTGATTTTCGTCCAATCGCTTGGAAGCTGCTGCATAAAGGCGTAGTTGACCTTGTTGTGGCTCTTATCTACACTATAGCGAGGATAGTAGAAGACTTTCCCTTCCACTCCGACCTGACCTACGATCTGATGGGCCGTTTCCTTCGGTTTGAACTCTTCTCGCAGTTTTTCAAGCAGTTTCCACTCTCGTGTGAACTCGTCCTTCTTGGTATCGGCTGAGTCCACCATTTTCGGCATCACATAGCTGTGATACGTCAACATGTCCTGATAGACTTTGCGGATATGGAAAAGCGGGTATGCCGTGTACTCCAGAATGTGCGCCACCTGACGGAGCGGCTGTTCGCTCTCATACGGCTTGGTGAGCATTTCGCCGACTTTATCCTTGGTGAAATTGACCGGAAGCGAAGAAATCTGCTTCACCCGGCGGTTCTGAATGTAAGGGTTCGCCATTCCGTAGCGACCTGAGTTTATGCCGGAGAACGCTGACGTAATGGCAGACATCGGCATTCCCTGGTTATCTGCCGCGAGCTGACGGAACCGATTAAAAATCTCGGGGAAAGACTCATATTGAAGTTTACTGAGCTCGCTCGTCTCTATCGCCATGGTCTTCCTCTCCCTTCTTGCTCTCACCGGCCAGTTTCTTGCGCTCTACTTCCAGAGCTGCAGCGAACTGGTCAACCATACGGCTCAGGTTCGCCATTGCCTCCGGCTTCTCCTTTTCCAGCCGTTCCCGCAGGAGTGTCGCCGCGCAGCTCATGATCCAGTCCACATCGGCCGTGCTGAGGCGCTTCAGGTCCTCTCCGTTTATAGCAAGGCTTTCTTTTGGTTGTTCTCCTGCCGTGTAAATCAGGATATAGCCAGGAGCAATCCGGCTGAATCGCTCCATCATGGCCGTTTCCACGGATTCCTGCGTAACGCGCAAGGCGTACAGGCTGTAGACTTTTTCCTCTGCCATCAGAATATCCTTCCTCCGCGTCTCTGCGTCACAAGCCGGCCACCGCTGCCCTGTCGTCCTCCAACGTTCCGAACCGTGTTTTTGTCTTTGTATCTTGACAGTACGGCGTCCCAATCGCTTTTCTTCTTGACCTCGCTCAAGGCGAGTTCACGTTCAAGCTTCTGAGCCAGCCGCAGGCCGTATTTTATAGCTGACCAGCTGTCTCTCTGTATTGCGCGGGAAATACGCTTCTCGCTGAATCCAGCGCCCGACGGAACCGCCTTCAGGTTCTGAATCTGTCCAGAAAGTTCTCGGGTCTTCTGATACGGCCGCGCGATCTGATAATCCAAATCATCGTCCTTGATCTTATGAAGCCGTTTGTAGGCTTCCACGCCTTCGCGGGTGTTCATCGTCAAGAGCTGCACATTGTGGTTATCAAACTGCGTCTGTGCATACCGGATCATCTCAACATCTGGATCTGTGACGCCGCTTCCGCCTGCTTTGATGGGGTAAATGATAGGCAACGCACCATCAAGCTCCAACGCCGTATATTCGGTATGGTCCAAAATGCACAGTGGTGGTAATCCATCGCCGAGGTCTTTCATCAGGTCCTCGATGACCGCCTTGCCATACTGCCATCCGTCGATTGCGATATAGGTGGTGTTCCCACCATCAAAGCAGAACCGATACCACACATCCTTCAGTTTTCGAGCCTGTTTCATGGCATTATCGGGTGGCGGCCAATCGTCCAGCCACACAAGCTGTTTCAGGTATCTGTCCCGCTTCAAGAAATCATCCTGCTTTGTGAGTTTCCAGACGCCGACGGCGCATTTGGCGTTCTTCTTCGCGTCTTCGTAGGAAACGTCGTAACAGACGACGTATATTACATCCTTCGGGTCTGTCTTGCATCCGGGGTACTTGCAGCAGTGCTGCCGCTCCATAGACTGCAGGCAGCAGCTCTCAGAAAGGCTTTCGTCCGAGATAATTGGATATTCGTCCGCGCCGGTATATCGGCTCTCCATCTCACGCATCCAACGCTCCGGGGTCAGTTTCGATCTCAGTTTCTGCGCCCAGGAATACGGACGCATCTGCTGCAAAACGACGCATTCCCAGCTCATGTCATAAGCGAACGCGCTTTCTCCGCGATACATTTCTTTAAGGGTATCGCATCGAACCTGGAATGACGGGTGCTGCTTCCGCCCTGCGCTTGTAATAGAGTGGTTTTTATATGCGACGAAGTTCTGATCCGGTCTTCCATCTACATTGTGCCGAAGACGGACCGCCGGAAGAACAATCGTCGAATACTCGGTAAAATCAAACGGTGGATTTTCTTCCTGCGCAAATTCTTCCGCTGTTACATCGTGAATGTTATCGCCACGAAATGCGGAGATGTAGAACGCACTTCCCAAGTCTGTCTCAATTTTGAAGTCGTCCTTACTTTCTGCTGTCACACGCCATCCTTTTGCTAGTGCAGGATAGTCGTGTGCGATCTGCTTGAACTGCTTGCTTCCAATAAGTGCCATCTGTTTGTATGAAGGCCCATAATATGCGCTTTGCGTTCCCGGCCAAACCAAGCCAGTCAGCATTGCGTACTTGAATTTTGTGCTTGTCTTTGTAATTCCGCGCGTTCCTGTGAATGCCACATCTGCGTTTCTCGCGTATGCCCGCATCATCAGGCGCTGCATAATTTCTTCATTCGCATAATCCGCATACTCGTCGCGGAACAGGTCGCAGCCCTTATCTGGATACCAACGAATTACCCAAATCAAGAATGCCCACCATTCCGACTCGAATGAAGTATAGTCGCGCTGTTCGACTTCGCGCTTTTGAATCCACCCGACGCCTTTTATAGACTAGCCGGCAGACCACACCTTACCGTATCGTCTTGCCAACCTTCATCACCATCCTACTTCTTCGCACCGTCTTTCAGCGGCGGCATCCGTATCAGCCCCAATTTGTCGTAGGCTTCTTTTTCTGCATCGTTTGGTTCTTCAGCAAACTCCCCAAGGTTGTCATGGATTCTCATCTCATCCGGCAGCATGGATAACTCAGGCATACCGTCGTTTTGCCGCATCCGATTTTCGTTGATGAGGATCATTTGATCTACCGCGTCTGCTGTATACGGATATCTCGGCTTTCTGCCGAAGAAATATTCAAACATTTCATCCGGGCTGCATTGCTTTCCGTTCTTCAGTAGACCGGCTTTTTCCAGTCGATCTGTGATTTCATCAAGACGGACAACGTCTGCAGGGCGGACGTCCTTCTTGCGGAGGTTTTCGCTTGCAAGGTTTTCCTGAATCATGCCAGACAGTTTCTTTGCGGCATCGAACTTGCCTGCGGCCGTCATGTCGTTCATCTGCTTCATCCAGCGGGCAACATTCCGAAGGATAAGTTGCTGCTTCGCGCTCACAGCATCTTCCCCGCCGAAGTCGGAGACGAGGACTTCAAAAATGCGGTCGAATTCCGCGTAATCCTCATTGGTGTAATCAGTCCCCCAGTCCTTTCGCTGCCTCACCGTGCCGGCTTTGGCGGACTGCGCATTCTTTTCAGCGTAAACAGCCTTCGTGAACTCGCCGTCTTTCAGGCCCTCGCCGAATATCTTCGTGATGTCGGTCAAGCCATCTAGGAAGCCGTAACGCTCGCCGCTCTTGCTGGCGTCCAGTTTCTTGATATGGAGGTTATCGAGGTACGAAAGCCACTTGTCGCGCCCTTCATCGCGCGGCACGCAGTCGCGCGCAAACGGAACATCATATTTGACGCAGCAGTAGAAATATGCAAGACTTTCCGAGGTCTTTTTTGCAAGCTGCGCATAATATTCTTGCTGTTCCAGTTCACTGACGTTTTCGCTCATTTTTCCTCCAAATATAGCAAAAAGCGCTGTTCCGACACCTCTCCAGTAGGAGAAAGCACCGAAACAGCGCGTAAACGTCTCTATCTATTTTGCTTAATTATACCATATAATCAGCAAAAATGCAAGAGAAGTTGCAAAAGTTTGTTTTAGGCTGTTTCAAACGCGGCCAAAATGGCCTTTACTGTTTCATCGTCAAGCGTTCCTATTTCCCCCGGATTGACAGGTTCTGTGTTGTTATCCAAGGCATCATCGCTGTGTATGAACTCCACGACACGATGTTGTGTCCCCGCTTCCCCTGCATCCATTCTGGATGAAGTAATGGGGGTGCTACACTCAAACTTGCAATCGACAAGTTGGTTTACCGAAGGGGCTACTGTGTTTTTCATTGTGTTTCCACCTTTCTATCCAATGATATTTTTTGTTGGGAGCTTTTTCGTTTGAACCCTTTCCATTGGGTTCACAACTTTGCTAACAAATTTTTCACCGTCCCATTGCGTAACCGCGTAAGGTTTAACTTTTAGTTGAGTTTCCGACACGGGAGCTTCCAGAACAAAGTACCCACCACAGTATTCGCATTTAGATTCCCATGGTGAATGTGGTGCGCCGCAGTTTGGGCAAACCGTTCTGTGAAGAATCTGCGCGTTTTTATCCGATGGTCCCTTCGCCGGATAGTCTTCGCCATCTAAGATGAGTGTCCCAATCAGTTCGCCGATTTTCGCGCAAATATTCTGTGGTGTTTCGTTCATTGCATCGTCGCGCTTCTTTTCAAGATCTCGGACGCGCCGTTCTGCGTTTGAGTAGAAGTCTTCAAATTTCTCGTCATCGTCCATGAACTTCTAACCTCCCCGCGATATACGACACGCGCAAAGCAGTTGCCGTCAGCACGCCGATCTTTTCGTGTTTGCTGTCATTGCTCAGCACGTCTACCTCGAACGTGACATCATATGTCCCATCGCCATTCCACTTCTGAGAAACAAATCTGCACGGTGTTCCTTCCAGAATCTCCGCGAAGTTGACTCCCGGCCCGATTTCCTTCAAAAAATCAAGTCTTTCTATCATCGGCTCCGCCCAATCGGAGAATTGCCGCATATGCTCAAGCGCTTCGTCCGCCTGCCGTGCAAATTCTGACAGTTCCCATTCCCGTCGCTTGCTTTCAGCGTCCCTCTGGCGTTTCTTTTGCTTCCATCTGGCATCACGCCACCTCTGGTCATGCTTCGCCATACGGTTTCTCCATCCCGTCCGTCAGGATTTCAATCCCTTCTGGTGTCCCATACACGCATTTTGGGAGTCTGGTATCTTGAAATCGTCTCCAATCTGCAACAGCATTGGCTAATTTCTCGATATCATCATGCTTTACATCGCCTGGAAGTACAAAAGCCATATATTCATCTCCGCGTGCCTTCGCGCGTTTCTGGATCTTTCTGATGCACTTTTCGTCGATGCCAAAACCTTTTTTCACCTCATAGACGCCGCCGGTGATTGTGTTGCATACAAAAATGGTCTTAGCTTCATCTCCTCTCATTTGTTATACGTCCCCAGTACACAGCGCCCTGCCCTGTCATCGGTGCGCTTCGCCATCCACATGAGGGCTTCTTCAATATGTGTGATTGCGCAGGCGTTCTCCCGCGTGGCAAATTCGCCCTTGTTGAAGGCCGTCAGCCTATCACGCACGATTTCCAAAAGGTCAGCATCCAAAACGCCATGACGCGCATTCGGGTCGTTTCGAGCACCTTTCTGGAATTCGATTTGCGCCACTACTTTTGTCCCGTCTGCATCCATGACCGTGTAGCTGTGATATCCGCCACCGGGACCTTTTTCTGCGCTGCGGTAGATTGTGTTCAGGTTATTGCGCTTTTGAATCGTCGATAGCTTTTCCATATCGTTCCTCCCATTTATCCAAAGGTTCTTTCAGAATTTCTACCGATGCAAGTTCACCGTTTACAAACTCGCATCCGCAGTAGCCGGTTGAAATTACAATTTCAGTAATATCGGGCCGTATGCTTTTCAGTAGTCCAACGGGTTTTCCGTTGAACGTCACAAACGGCGCATTCTCTGGCCGATAGTCCTTAATTGGGACTTCCGGTGCGAGTTTCAGCGTTCTCTTGAAACGGAGCAATTCATCGACATCCTCCGTGTCCGGCAGGCTTCCATCTTCTCGCCGTAGGGAGTCAAGTGCTTTGTTGATTCCCTCAATGATGTGCGTTGCATTAACGTATTTATCCACGTTCACCCTCCGTTTTGGACGCTTCTTCGAGCAGCCGTTTCGCATATTTCATCGACATTACAGCCAAAAGCTTCTCGATTCCTGCTGGTTCTTCGCGTTCCGCCCTCTCGATTGCACCTTCTAGTGTTACAATCAGTTTGGTCGCGTTTATGTACCTATCCATGTGTTGTCAATCTCCTTCCCGTCGAATACCGCAACAAGTGAAATGGGGCCGACTTCAATTTTCTCAATTTGTAGCTTGTCAGTAACATTATCGGTTACAACAAACCTGCCGTCTTTATTTGGATCAATCGCGTTGTCATCATCCAGCATCGCAGTTACGTCAATTTTTGCTTTGTACAATCGCCCTGGTAGCCCCTGTTTGAAGCAGACACGTCCGAGTGTGTCGCTGAATGTATTGACACCGTATCGGCATTTCACTGTGAATGTCTGCCTATTTTCCGTCCGCTTGTAGTTTGACGCAATGCCCACGATGTATGGTCCAATGCTTTCCACTGTAAAGCTGAAGTTTTCTTCTGGGGGAAATCCAGAATATAATAGGATTGCTTCGTGCAATGTCATTCAAATACAAACCTTTCTTCCACACCAATGATCTTCGCCCCGCACTCGCAGAGCGGATACCTTTGTTTCAGATTCCGTGCGTCGATATAGTTGAAGAACCATTTTTTCTGTCCACATTTCGAGCACGTCTTCCAATACCGCTGCACACCCGGCTTGCACTCGTCCGTGACGATCCAGTTGGCCGTGCCCATCGGGTAGTCGATGTACCCCATCGCCCATCCACCTTCTCCGAAAACGACAATGCTACCGTCTTCGTCATCCATGACAGCAGAAAAATGGACGCCGTTTGCGCATGGGTTCACTTTCAGCTCCCTGTACCGGCTATGCTCGCTGATATCAGCCTGATTCATCGGCGCAACTGCAGGTTCTTCATTGACAGTCTCATCATATGGTGGTTCGGACATTGCACGCACTTCCTCCATGAGAGCGTCGAATTGTTCCTGCGACATTGCCTTGATTTCATTGAAAACTGATTCCAGGTCCATCATTGCGTCCTCCCTGACAATTTTAGTGGCATCGTTCATGTTCACGTTCTCTGTCCGCTACATCACTGACAGCGTCAATGCTTTTGAACTCGCCGCATTTATACAGACTGTACACGATGCGGTTCCATTCAACTTCTGAGAAGCGCTCGCCTTTGTGCTTTTTACACCGATGCGGATAGAGATACCCCTTCTGGCATTCGTGGAATGCGCAGGTCGCACAGCAGTCAACCATCTTCGTCATCTCCAAATCGCTCGTCATATTCTTCCGGCGTGATGAACTGAATATCGTCGCCGGTATAACCGGCTACGTCAAGGCACATCAGCTCAACCAACGTATCCTTGTTGACACACTTGCACAAATCTTCATACGGGATCGTGTTTTTTGACTCGAAGCTCATCTGCGCTCCGAACTCTCCTCGGACGGTAAAACACACTCGATTTTCAACCATTTTCATTCCTCCTATTCCAAGCTTTGATAGCTGCACGCTTCGTGCCTTTTATCGGTCCTTTTGCCCCGCAGTATGTACAGCGGCACTGATACATCACTTCTGGGTATATGTCTGCATTAAACTGGTGTATCTCATCAAGATACACCGGCCAATCCACAGAGCACTTGTGGCAAAATGGGCAGTTACTCGGTTGCTCCATCTACATACCTCTCATTCCACGCACGGATAGCCGCTTCAACGTATGGTGCGAAAAGCTCCGTCTGCCTTTGGCATACTGGAGATTTCGCGTCATATGTCGGTCCCCATGCACAGCCATACGGATTAGGGTTAATCAACGGCTCCGTTCTGATAGGCTTGCCCCGGCTGGCGCACCGGTTGCAAATGATTTGTACGCGGTACACAATTTTCTTGTCGCCTCTGTAATTCTGACCTGCGAAGCGAGCATCCTTGAAACTCACCCGCCCGCGCCCGCCGCAGAACGGGCAACTACGAATTTGTTCCATCATCGTACCTCCGGTTCCACGCATCCACGGTTTCGACGTATGGGTTAAGCGACCATTTGTGCTTAAACTTAAATGTCGTTTCGCACTTCTGGCATTTTACATCCAGCGTCATGAACTTTTTTCCATAGTTGCAGGTTCCACCCCGTTCCTCGACTTCTCCACCGCAGAACGGGCAATATTTAAGGTCGCTCATTTTCCCTCCTGTTCCATACTTCCGCAGCTTCTTCTGGTGTGTCAAACCAGTTTGTACATGGTTCGCATTTGCACACGTCCCCGCGATTTTTACAGGCCACAAGGAATCGATTGTGCGTGTATGGTTCACTTATCATCACGGCTTTCCCTCCGCAGAATGGGCAGCACTTGAGATCAGTCATGTTTTTCCCTCGCTTCGCATGGAAGGAAGCACGTTCCGCACGGCGGTACTTCGCACTCACCGCTCCGAATAAAAGGACATTCCTTTACTCCACAGTTCATTTTTCCTCCTGGCCTTTTCGGCGTCTTCCTGATTTAAGAACACTTTTGTTCTGAAATCTTCCTCTGTGAACTCCCAATTCGCGCCGCCCCAATCATCATAGACGCACGGAGCAACGATCTTCGCATACAACCCATCGGAAGCGCGGCAGATCATGATGCGTTTGCATTTTGTTTCTTCGATGCCGGTCAAGCTGTCAGATGTCAGAACAAACAATTTATCGCCCGGTTTGCACGGAAGAATAATGTTCATGCCGGCTTTATCTGATCTTACCAGATCACGGATACGTTCTATTGAGCTGATTTCCCCGCCGAATGCCATTTCAACGATGCTCTTAGCAGCGTCAGCTTGCCACGTTTCAAGGCCACTGTCCTCAAATTCAGCCAAACGTGCCCATACTGCTTCTTCCCACTTGCAGCCGTAAGCACAGTTCCCACCGACTTCGAGGCATTCCTTGCTTTGAAAATGCGTGCAACACACTCCATTTTCGTGGTTGGTATCACTGCTCCGTAATGTTAATCTCTCCAAAATTCCCTCCCAGCACCTCATGCCGTTCGATTTCCGCGTTGATGCAGAAAACATCGCTGTACGGTTCTGCATCTTCATCCTCGCAGACCAAAAGTGTCTGCTCTGCCGTTCCGACGTGTTCTCTAACGATGTACCAGACGCCGAGATTTTGCTTGCAGTAACCGATGCGGATGATTGTTCCGTCGTTAAACCACAACCGTACATCCTTGTCGAAACAGTCAATACTACCATCATTGTAGTTGCTGTTTTCGAGTATGATGGTATCATCGCTGTAACCGTAGATCGTCGTCACTGGTTTGTTTCCCTCCCTTGTCCAGTTCGGATTGCTGGATTCCACCTCATATGGTCCGACATTTCGGAACCTGTTCTGCAAGTCATGGTTAATCATGTCTGCCGGTGTTACCTCCAAGACTTCGCTATCGCAGACCGTTTTCGCGTGTTTCTTATCCTTGTCATGAAATTTGATGATAAAAGCACCGGTGTCAGGCGCAATGCCCATGATTTCCACTGAGAAGTTACCCAATACTCGGTAGAACTCGTCCTGATCGATTATCGACCGCAACACGTCCTTATGAAGTTCAAGTTGCAGATTATCGCAGATACGCGCGCACATGAAATCCTCCATTTTTTCCCCCCTCCGATGCTGATATTCTCCGTTCCTCTTGAATCAGCCATGCCAATTTCTTTTCCATTTGCTCATTACGGAGCAACCACCTTTTTTCCTCTCCCCAAGGAAATCTTCTGAATCCCGGTACATCAATCGGTTCATCCGATTCGAGTTCAAGGATTCCGACCAGTGGGAAAATTCTAATCCACTTTCCGGGGTAAAACCTGTTGCGCCATTCGTTTTCCTTTTCAAGATATATCACGGAATTTGATTCATCGGTAATGATGAATTTCATTTCATCGATATCAATAAGATCGCCCGAAACATGGTATTCATCAAGGATATACGTCACGGGATAGAAGATCTTGCTGTCGATTCTCCTGAGTATGACGCTCATTCCGCCGCCTTTGCGATGATAGACTCGCGGACTTTCACGCTCCGCCCCATCTTGTCTGCGAGAATTGCTGCCGCTTGGCTTATAATCGCATCTCGGTTCTCTGCAAGCGTGTCCGCTACGAGATTCTGCGCCCATGTAGATAACGGATCGCTGGCAGGATTCGCATTTCCGTATCGGTATGCTGTGAAAACTTTATTGATGATTGCCTGTTTGATCTGCGCTTCGATAGTCTTAACTCCACTTTCCATTACGGTACGCTTGATTGCCTCGTCATCGATGTTGATGCCAAACTGTACAATGTGTTCCATTAACGTTCCTCCGTGTTCAGATAGTTGATGATTTCGTTGATTTTGACTGCAAGATCTGTGACCGTTAATTTTGTGCGTTTCAGTATATCAAATTCACCGCGTTCAGTTTTTACATCCCCGTCTGTCGAGATCGTCACCTTCGTTGCTCTTGCTTTTTCAATCTTTCCGAATTCAATCGGTTCGATTCTCTGCTTTGTCATTCTCTCTTTCCGGAACGGGTTGTGATACATGCCAATTTGACGGTAGTGCAGCCACAAATCGGATTCGCTTCCAGCAAAGAAGCCACGGTCGCCGCTTCTGATGGACGGGCGCGTGATTTCCCAATCGAAGGAGAATTGCTCCTTTCCGTCAACAGGCACCGTTTTCCCAACTGTTTTTACTACGCCGACCATCCCGTGTAAACTTTCCACATAGTCCCCGACTTTAATTGTCATATACACTCCTCCACATCAGTTTTTCCGCAGTCAAGATAGACTGTGACCATCTTGCCGCATTGTTCGCAGGTTATTTGCACGTTTGCATTCGGAGAATTTATTACGGCGGTTCTTCCCTTATGCCTGATTTCAACAGTTCCATTTTCGCAGCATACACCTAGAATATGTCCGTGAGGGCATCGAATTAACGTTGATTGACGTTCATGCGTCATTGCAGTTCCTCCACAAAGAACCATGACTGAGGTGGCTTCTGCACAAAGCATCCAGAGTCCGTGCATTTCTCGCAGTCCGGGATGGCAAGCCCGAGATCTGAATACGCGCACTCCCGGAACCACTTTTTGAAGGTGTTGAGCGGCAGCGGCTTATCGTAGAGTTTGAAGTCTGAAATATGCCATCCGTATAATCCATGTGCGCCGTTTTCATACTTTCGAATCTCATTGGCAGATAGGCAAGTATGCAGGATGTCTTCTTCGCTCAGCCAAAAAAGACTATTCGCAAAAAGATTTGTCACACGGTAGCAGTTAAAACCCCCTATGACTTTACCGTTTCCACATTTATCAAACATATTGTGGCTATGGTCATCCACATAGGAATATCGTGGCCCTGTCCAAAACTGTTCTTTCGAATCCTTCGTGCAATAGATGTAGACCTTAAATGTCCCATCTAACTGAGGACGCCTTCTGCGCACCTCGATTGTTTTTTCGCCATTGGCAATCTTCCCGCACCAGCGCGGTTTGATGCTTATAAGCACCGCTTGGCTCATTCCTTCACCTCCACGCATTCGTTCCACCGAATGTTTACCCTGTACCCGTTGACGTTGATAACGTATCCAGGGTACTTTCCGTCGTATTTTTCCGCTGCATACAGCGCACCGATTTTCGGCCGCATCTGCTGAAAAATCGGGATATCCTTCGTAATTTTTATCGTGACCTTCGCATGTGCCAAGTCGCCCGGCAAGCTGGTTTCTTTCCGCTGGCCCCACATTCCGTTGCGCCGCGCGAAATTGAAGCAAGTCTGACTACAGAAATAACTTTTTTGTCCGGGTTCCCTGATTCGCGTCACACGCTTCCCGCACACCGGGCAGACAAACTGCACATTTACCGACATTGGTCTTTCTCTTCAGCGGCTTCCTCAAACGGCCTGTACTCAACCTTCTCGGGCTTCCCTTCCCAGCTCCATCCGCAGTTGAAACACTTCTTCTGCGGAATCGGCGGGAACGTAGCGATCACGATATTCTGCAGTTCTGCACCGCATTTAGGGCAAGTTTCAATGAGAATGCTCATTCAGCTTTCCTCCGTTCATAGAAGAATTTGTTATACGCATCGTAGCGGTCTTGGATGTGTGTCGTCGCAACCGCACCGGCCGTCTGGTCGATTAGGACGTCGAAGAAGCATTTCCCGTCTCCACACGGTTTCATTTCCGCGCAGCCCGCACGATAGACGCATTGTGGGACCAGCACATCCGCAATTTCAGGTTCGATCTCGTGGAGCGCTGCCTTGAAGTCCTCTGCATACTGTCGCGTCTCTGTTGAGGACTGGCGGCACAAACGTTTCCTCATGGTATCGATTAGTGCCTGAACGTTTGCGTCACCTGTAAAGTCAACAGGCGCGTCCTGCGGCAGTTTATCGCGCGGGATGCCGGTTCTGTCTGAGCGCTGAGACTTGATGTACTTCTCGAACTTGTGTCTGCTCCAGTGGGTAGCGACCCAGCTTTTGATTCCGTGCCACGTCCACTTCACGGAAATGTCCCGAATCGGGCTGTGCTCTGCAATGAGGATCTTCCGTTTGAATTCCGTACTCGGCTCATGGTCGAGCGGCGGCTTGCCGACCGTTGACCGGCAATCGGAAGCGACCTCTATCCAGTCACCCTTGATTTTCGTGATTTCAGTTTTCATCTATACTCCAGCTGCCTCCTCATTCTGATTGCTTCTTCGCTCTGCATGACATCATCTTTTGCCTTTTCGTATCCGACGATTGAGCGGTCCCATGCGACCGGCTGAATATCGCCGAGGTCTATACGCAGGCCATCCGGGTATCCGTAGTAGAAACCTTTGACCCGAAGCTTTTTGATACACAGCCCCGCATCATACAGACAGTAGTCTCCGATTTTACACGGGATTGTGAGTTTCTGCCCACCATTCAGCGTCTTCATTTGGTCTCCTTGTCGCATGGGCTTCGCAGCCACTCGACGTATTTGTCTCGGATGTCTGGGCATTCCCAATCGGTTATTCCGAGACGGCGAAGCATCTCTGTTACTATCCCAGAAATAGCTCCGTACAGAATGTCCGCAAGCTGATTGTCGTCTGCTTGCCTGATGTATTCGCCATTGGTTAGCGGGTCGGTATCGATTCCTACCTTTGCTCGGTTCGCGGCGCATTCGCTGCCACGATACGCCGCAATACAGTTTTTTACTGGGCAGTTATAGCACCCTGCTTCCATCATGGGCAGCATGGCCTTCCCTCCTTCTGTTTCTCCAGATACTCTTTCAGCAACTGGCATTCTTCCATACAACTCTTTGACTCCACTTTCCCGTTTTTGTATCCTACGATTGACCCCCATCCATGGTCACATCCATCGCACGGGTTTTTGCCTATTGGCTGTACAAGAGATTCCAATCGTTTTACTTCTGATGCAAGTAACTCAAGTCGTTCTGCGGTAGCTTCATGCAGTTTGATTCTGCACCCTTCCACATTCACGAACGGACACATCGATTCGCAATCAAGTTCCCCTGTCGTGTCATAGCAGCATTGCAGTCCGTGAATAATATCGTCTGTTCTCATGGATATACCTCATAACAATCTTTCAAACTCGGGTTTCCACGGCAGCACGAACATTTCTGGTGCCGCCCGTTCCACCGGCATCCATCGCAGTCTCCAATCGTGATATATCCGAAACGGTCTGGAAACACTACAAACCGCATTTGAATATCCAGCAATGCAGAGCAAACCTGCGGTTGACTTTTGAAGTGTTCAAGTCTTGCATCAATGTATTTTGCAAGATTGTCAGCGTGGATGTACATAGCCATCTTTCTTTGCTCCAATCAGGTATTTCCAAGCATCACCGGGATTGTTTTCATCCCCGAAGTGCCGTTTCGTGACTGCGATGCAGAACGGTTCGATCTCGCTTGCCCACTTGACGCTGCTCCAGCCGTTAATCTGCATCCAGAGTAAAGGGAAGCCGCCCAAGCCGTCGAATAAACTGCCCATCGTCGCATCACGTTCATACTGTGCGCAGAGCCGTTTCAGTACCCATTTCCACGGCGGCAGGGCGATGGAGTTTCCGAGTGCTCGATACCGCGCGCTGTCTGATGATTCCTTGTGGAGTTTCCCCTTTTCATCTGTCCATGCGCCGATATCCGTCCAACCATCTGGGAAATTCTGAAGTCTCTCGCATTCCAATGGTGTGAGGCGGCGCACAATTCCGTGCTGTATGCTTAAATCCGTTGCAGATTTACCTTGCCGTGCGCTCTGCGTACACGCAACATTCGATTCCGAAAGGCTGTCGGAGCGATTCCACGCATACGTCAGCGGCACTTGGTTTCCGCCGGTTCCCATCCTGCTTTGCAGTGTCGGCACAATTTCGCCGCATTCCCGAATCACGTCGTTCGCATGGCTCATGTCCGGAATTGCCGGTTTATTTTCTCCGCATTCTGCATTGAGCGTCGGAGCCAATTCCTCTGCATAGCCGATGTTCCGTGCATTCTCGCTGTTTCCAAGTTTGAACCCCGCGCAATACACGCCATGCCTGTCGGCTGCTGTGAGCGTCGGAGATGGTTCTCCGTCGTGTCCCACTCCGAGTCCGTTTCCCGCACCATCGTCTTTTCTGGTGTCACCACCGCCTGAATAGCGGGTTGCCTTGTCATTGATAGGAACGCAGAAAACGCTTTGTCTGTCCATCCCAGCCGTCTCTCTTGCAGAAATCGATGGGAAAACTCCATCCTGCCCATATACGCGGTTCGTCTGTGTATCCCATGGCGTTATTACTCCTTGGAAAAGCGTCTGGTCATTTCCAGTTCCAAGCGTGCCACTCTTTTCCGTCTGGACTAAAGCCCCTTTTCCGCCTCCGTCACAGCCCCCCCTGTTGCGGACTGTGCAAGAAGTGCCGCTTTCAGCGCCTGCGGAAGATCTTTCCCGCGTTTCTCCGCCCGTCTCAGGATGCCCATACACGCTTTTGGCGTTAAAGAGTATTTCGTGTGCGGTCGTTCCTCCAAAATCTGCGACAAGCGCGATTCTACGGCGGCGTTGGGGCACTCCCCACCATTGCGCGTCGAGCACGCGCCAAGCCACGCTCCATCGTCCGTCCACGTCCCTGTACCCCCCCAAGTTGGCCATCCCTTGTCAGGCACTTGAACATCGGGAGCTTCCGGCTCTGCGACGCGGATTGCTTCTTCGAGGACTGCCGCAAAGTCACGGCCTTGTTGGCTGCTCTGGGCACCAACGACGTTTTCCCATACCATGTATCTTGGTCGAACAAACTCACCTGTCCGTCCGGTCTTTCTGTCATGCTCTCGCATCTCCTTGATAATTCTGATTTGTTCCATGAAAAGGCCAGAACGTTCGCCTGCAAGTCCTTTGCGCTTTCCAGCTATTGATAAGTCCTGTCTAACAAGGTGAACCACCAATTATGCAGTCGACGGGTTCGATTTCCGCACCGTTAATCTTGCAAATGTCTCCAAGATGAATCACCTAAACCACCCCCAGTTTCTTTTTCTTCCGATAAAGCGTCTCTTCCCGGATTCCGAATTCTTCACAGATCTCGGAAGTCGGGACTTTCAGCCGAAGCATTTCCTTCAATCGTTCTACGTCGATTTTCTCTCTTGCCCCTTTTTTGGCCTTCTCGGGCTTACCGCCGGACAGACAATCGCAGCACTCTGTATTCGCATATGGACAATGATGGAGGCAGAAGTCGATTTCATCCTGCGTCTCCTGTGAAACACGCACCGGCTTGTCATCTCTGTAGACGCTATTCCATGGTGCGACGGCCAATCTCAGCACGTCTTCTCGCATCGATTCCATCATAAAATACGGCAACAATTCCCTCCATCTATATAGATATCGGGCGAATTGCCTTCCTCCGTTCCCGTTTGCTTTAATTACGCGATCAAATAGTTTTGACTGCGTTCTAATAGTTCGAGGTTCTTATAATTAGCACCGCATTTGACATTTTCTCCTCCAAGATGCCTCAGTCGGAAATAGCCCATAACTCGTCTTGCCCAGACAAAGCATTCAACACCGTTATATCGCACTTTGTCGTATAGGCGGAATCCGTAGACGTACTTTACTGCTTGGTTTACCCGTCGTATGCCGCCCTTCAAAACGTTTCAGCGTTTAAGCGGTGGGTTAATTGACCCAATTCAAACTTCAACAATTCTAATTCCATGTATCCAGAGCATCAGTTTCCGTTTCAACACAAACTTTGCATAAGGTGCCGAAGATGGATTCCTGTAGCCCTTCGAGTCTTCCACGACTGTCTCTCCATCCTTTTCGTAAACGAAATCGGCAACATATGTCACCTGCCGTTCGAGAAGGATTCGCTTGTCTTTGATTCGCGTTCCGCGTTTTCCGTACTGCTCGACGGTTTTGTACTGTGCCGGAATCAGGAGGTATTCTTTCTGCCATTCCAGATTTTGAATAATTCCCTGCTTTTCCAGAAGTACAAGCTCGTCGTAACGATCCGCCTCCCGCGTGCTGTCAAAGGTCTTGCCTCCGCGAGTGACCTTCTGGTTTCGCAGTTTTGGCGGTTTGTCGGGCTTTTCCTTTTTTCGAGGATTTTCCGGGTTCGCAGTTTCAGTTTTCGGTTTCAAAACTGCCCGTCGCTGCATTTCCTGTATGAGCTTTTGTTCCGCCTGACGTCTGTAAGGTTCCGGCAGATCAGACAGACTGATTCCTTTTCCCATGAAACAGCCCTCAGATCGTCAGCTCATAGTCATCACCGCCGGCAAATTCTTCGCCTTCTGCTTCCTGCGGTTCTTCACCCTGCATAGCCTGACAGAGTTCCCAGAATGAATCTACAAATGCCGTATTGAACGCCTTTGTAAATTCCCCTCTGGTGTGAAGATAGCCCTTGCTCATCGCAGTCGTGAGCGCAGTCCAAAGCCGGTCCGTCATCTCCAACTGATATCCATCACTCTGGATGGCGATCTGCTCAATTCGCAGCTCCGCCCACGTCTTGTCTTCGCCGTCTTTGTTCTTGTACTCTTTGTTTGACCATCTGCCGGCGATTAAGACGTGATCGCCCTTTCGAACACGCTGCGCGATACTGGTTTGCGGGCAGTCCCCTATGGCGAGGACGTTCATGAACTTCTTGTCCTCGTAGGCAATGCCGAACGTGACTTTTGGCATGGGAGGCTTGTTGTCTGACCCCTTTGTGGACTCGATCTTTGCGTCCCGCGTGACCTTGCCCCAGATGAGCATGGTCTCGCAGCACTGCCGTTTTGGATCTTTGGGGTCCTGGATAATCGCACTGCTGATTGGTCTCATCTTTCACCTCATCCGAAAAAGCCATCGTCCGTGTAGGACGTATCGACTGCCTCGGGCTTACTTTCGGTTGCCGCCTTCCGGCGTTTGGCTGGTTCTGCAGGATGTGCCGTTTCCTGCTTTGTCTCGTTGCGGCGGTTCAATTCCTCGCTTACATCATCTGCGTCGAAGAAATCGTCATCCGAAGCCGCGCCGATAGCAGGAGTTTCCGTAGCCGTTCCAACTACCTCGCCGGTGGTCTTGTCCACGTTGATGATTGGCATGTCAGGAATAGCGCCATATTCGGAGTCGTTGTCCATCACATAGCGAACCTCATTGGACAGCGGCGCATAGCCGGAGTTCAGGAGGCTGCGGAGAACGGTTTTCTTGCACATTCTGTCCTGACCGTATCCGACGTCATACCATGGCGAGGATTTCCGAATCTTGGCTTCTTCTTCCGCCGTCATTTCGCCAGCAACGAATCTCTCGTACTTTTCACGGTCGAATGCCTGCGAGTATTTTTCAGCATGGAAGATCAGTTTGTTCATCGACCAGAACTCAGACCGGAACATTCCATTCTTCAGCTCGAAATATGCGTAGTATCCGATGATCTGCGCTTTCTCGCGTTCTTCGTCGGTTCCATAGACATCAAAGTTGAATGTAGGCTTTCCTGTCCTGTGATCTCTGCCGGTGTATTCGCCGTCTCTAATGTCCATGCAATCGATATCTGCGTACTGACCAGTTTCCAACGCCAGAGCGATCAAGCCCTTATAGCCGATTACGAATGTACAGGTCTGCCCATATGGCACAAGATAATAGCCAATGTTGAGAATCAGGCCCATTCCTTCGCCGCGAAGCGCCGCCGCAACGATAGTGCCAGGGTCACATGCTTTTAGCTGCTCTGACGAATTGACGGCGGAAATCAGCGTAGACGTAAATCTCGCTACGACTTTTGCGTCTTTCAACGATTTCTGAATGAGCCCCTGCATCGCATTGGATGTAATCGCATTTGAGAACGTCTGCTTCTGTGCAGGCGGAGTAAGTCTAGTTGTTGCGTTCATATTTCATCCTTTCTCAGTCTCCAAACTTCGGTACGCGGCAGAATCGAATGCCGTTGGCATTCAGCCAATCCCGAAGCTTGAGTTTCTGTTCATTTGTGACGTACACTCTGAAATCGAGCACTTGAAGCTGCTCTTCCTTTTCATGTTTCTCAGAAACATCGGGAAGCTTTTCCGCATTCAGAAGCGCTTCGGCACGTTTTGCCGCATCTTCTTCCTGCTTCATCTGCGCATAGCGTTCAGCCTGCTCTCGCTTCGCCTGGGCTACAGCAGCTTCATGGGCCTCTTGCGCTTCACGTCTCGCACGTTCAGCTGCTTCTTCTGCCGCCTTGCGAGCCTCACGTTCTTTCTTAATGCGATTCAGTTCATTGCCACGCCGCATTGCTGTTCCAAGGTCGAGCGTTTTCTGGTATTCCAGAAAGGTTTCACTCTCGAACTCTCCGCCAGATTCTGTGATGGTTGCAGCGTTCTCTGCAATGGTGCTCACAGCTTGCTGGATGTCCGCTTTCGCCGTTTCCATGTCATAAGTGACATTCATCCAGCGCGGGTTTTCAATCCGTTCAAATTGAAGCCACGCTTGCTGATTGAGCGATTCAAAGAATGCTTTGAGTTCTTCCCGCTTCTCTGTTTTCCGTTTTTCATCAAAAGCCTTGACCTGTACGTCAATGTTCTTCGCAGCCTCGTCGCACATACCGGACAGTTCTTTCATTTTCGCCTCGAAGTCGTTGTACGGCTCCAGATAGCGTTTTTTGATTGCGATTCGCTGTTCTGATATGGTCTTTGACAGTTTTGAAATCTTGGCTTTATCGGCCTTTGCCGCTCCAATTTCGTCTTCGGTGACGACCATGTTCTTGTAAGATGCAAGATTCTCGGTCAGCCATGTTTTCACTTCATCGAAGTTGAATGCGATACTCTGTGGAAGTGCTTTGTCGAGGTCGGTTATCATCCTGATTTCCGTTGTTTCCATCAAGTGTTCACCTCCGGCATGTCGTATTCCGTAATGCGCTTCAATGGGAAGTAATCAGGATTGACGGCAATTCGCGGCACATTCACCGCCACGACTATTGCTCTGTTCTTTCCCTTTCCAGCCGGCACAAGCACACGATCTCCAACGTTCAGCGCCATGTCCGTTTCATAGCTGTACCCGCGTCCGACGTATGCTTTCGCACTTTCTCTGTAAAACTTGACTTCAACGATCAATGTGTTCCTTCCTTTCATATTCTCAAAGTCATCGGCGGCATCTGCCTCTTTTGGATGTACCCCCAGAACGTATCTGCTTTGTCCAGCAGCCATGCGAGGTCTTCTTCACACTCTGCCCGTTCGATTCGGCGTGTTCGTATTGACCAGTCACCGCGGATGTCCTGAAGCGCGGCAAACAGATCAACAAAATCCCACCCGGTCGCCAGTAGCTGCCACTGGGTCTGGGCGAGATAGTAAATCGGCACGTTTCCGTCAGCCCACTTCTCATAGTCAGCTTTTTTCATGAGCTGTCCGGTCTTGATTTCCAAGATACCTCGGCGTCCGTCTTCGTCCGTCAGGTCTCCGTCAAGGGTCGCCGTCAGCCAGGGCCGCTCACTCTGAGCCAGAATGTCGTATGGGAAGTGCTCGACCTGCATTTGCGGATTCATGGCTGCATACAGGTTTCGAAGCGCAGGCTCCATTCGTACTCCGCGTTCTACAACTGCACTGCTGGATATGTCCTTCTGCTTCTTCTGGCCGGTCTTGACCCGCCAGAGTTCCACTGGCGACATCCAAGGAGATATCCCGCATACTGCCGCAGCATCCGAGCCGCCGATTCCAAGTTCCTGCCGACCTTCTAGCCAGCTCTCACGGTCCTCAAAGTGTTGGCGGATTAGGCTCATACCTGCACCGCCTCTCTCATGTCCTCCCACGGGATATGCGCTTGCCTGCAGATCATGTTGAGCTCGCCGAGTGTGAATGTTTCAGGGGCGTTCAACCGTCTACGAGCTGTATTCGCGGAGCAATTCAGCATCTTCGCCACTTGTGGAGCCGATGCATATCCTTTTATGACACGAGCGACTTTGATAAAGTCAGGCTCTTTCTTCTTTAATCGCGGCATCCTTACTCTCCAGTCGCAGCCCGATCTTTAGCGCTTTTTTCTTTAAGCGCTATGGCTGAACATCCAAAATATGCTGCGATCTTATCCAGCATGAATGGATGTGGGCTACTTCCATTCAGCCAATTTGCCACGGACGATTGGCTGACGCCGAGATCTTTTGCTAACCTGTACTTAGTCACACCCTTCGTTTCCATCATTTTTTGTAATGTTTCAGAAAAGTTCACAGTTTCACCTCCAAATTTGCTTGACAAGCGCAAGTTGGAGCAGTAAAATCTGAACGTCCAATACAGATCTGCTCCATTTTCATTCCAAAGCATTTTACGATGTTTTGGTGTTTTTGCGTTTGCTCTGTACTCCAAAGTTTACACCATTATTGTCGTGAATGCAACCTTTTTGGAGCAATATTTATAGCCAAACTTGGAGGTGCGTTTTTATGAATTTTCCACAAAACCTAAAGAAACTGATGACTGATCGCAAATTATCAGCCTATAAAATGGCAAATGACTTGCACTGCTCGCAAACCACGATCAGAAATTGGGTCGACGGAAAAACGACTCCGCAGCCACGCACAATTATTCAGCTTTGCGAGTATTTCGATGTTTCCGAAGAAAAACTGCTTGGAAGTTTTCCAGAACAAAAAAATAGCCTCGACATCAAAAACGATGCCGAGACCGAGGAGCTCTACGCTTTATTCAACCAGATGTCTGAATCCAGTCGGACCAAATATATTGAACTTGCTCGCATCTTTGTAGACGCGGAGCGCAAAAACGGAGAAATCTGAGGAACCGTCTTTTATCTTTCACTTCTTTCAACAGCTCTTTGAATCTTTCATCCAGTTCGTCCAGTTCAATTTCATTCTGCATCTTATCAGATTCCGCCACTTATTCCACGTTCCTTTCCAATTCTCACGTTTGTTTCGTGTGTCCTATCTTAAAACGAATGTTCGTAAAAAGCAACCGCTCATATTGCACAAACATTTCGTTTATTTTTCTACTATTTGAATTCCACAATTTATTTGACGGAAAGTTATTTCGTCAGCCCCACCGCCTGTGCCAGAGGCGGCAGGGCCTTGCAGCAGACCACCTTGCATTGTCTACTGACCTGCTACGCCTACATCGTAGCATACAGGAAGAATTTTGAAAAGATGGAGTTCTGCGGTTTTTACACGAAATTTGCGATTTCAGCATTTCAGTTTTGAAATTTTATCGAAAATCATGCGAATTACCAGAGTGCGGCGTAAAGCCCCCGGCTTTAGCCGATGGAAATGTCAAGATGGAGGTTATATCTATGAGTGCAATTCAAGAGTTAGCCCCGTATATTGCAAAATATCAGCCAAGCATAAAACGTGCAAAGATGGAAAAGGGATACACCTGCAATGACTTGGTTGAGCTTTCCGGCATATCGAAATCCGCAGTAGATCGCTTGTGTGATGGAACGCAAGCTGATCCGAAACTGTTTAATGCCGTTGCTCTCTGTAAAGTGCTTGGTTTGTCAATCGACAAACTCTTCGGTCTACCATCTTCTGCAGACTCCAGCGCAGAGCTTCGAAAAAAAGTCTATGAGATGGAACTGCAAAACCACGAGTTGAAAATGAAACTCTCCGAGACTACCGGCGAGTTGAACGTGTCTAAATCCGAATTTTCTCATCAAAAGGAAAAAGCTGACATGCTTCAAACGCAGTTGAAAGCACGTCAGCCTGTAATTTACACCCTCCTGTGTCTGTGTGCAGCCATGGCCTTTTCGCTACTTTTCTATATTATCCTCGATATCAATGCGCCGGCCGTTGGTTTTATTCAACACGGAAAGATCAGTGTCGTTGCATGGATCGTGATTGCGATGATTTCTGTATCTACTGTTGCTATTTCATGGTCGATCATTAAAGTTATTCAAAAAAAATGAATTTATCTGTCCGCACCCGGTACATATCCAAAGTCCAAATGGAGGTAATATTTTGAACAACGATTCTTACAAGCGCGATCAAGTGGTGCTGGACAGCCTTGATGCAAATATGCACGAAGCCCCTAAATACGGCATCTGTGCTGACACATTTTATGCCCTAAAGGAAGAGTTTCTTCGTGTCATGCAGGAGCGTGACGAAGCCATTGCGAAGCTGCAGGCGCTTCAGGAGGGCCAGCTTCATGATATGTAAATCTTGCGGCCGCGAAATCGAAGATAATTCCATGTTCTGCAACTGGTGCGGCGAGAAGCAAGTGAAAATACGCAGGAAAACAGATGAAATAAAGATACCAGATCCGAAGAAACTTGAAAGCGGAAACTGGTGGATATATTTAAGGGCAGAAAAACAAAGCGTCACTGAGCCAACAAAAGATCTCTGCATAGCGAAGGCAAAAGCGATCCGCGCAGGTTTTGTCAAGCAGAAAGCAGCCACTCCCAAGATTGCACTTGGAAATGCCATTGACAAAATGATGAAAGCATCTGTTGGAGTTATATCTCCATCAACGCTCCGAGGATACGGGATTACTCGCAGAAACAGATTCAAGGCATACATGGACAAAGACATCTCTTCAATTGACTGGCAGATGGCAATTTCAGAGGAGTGCAAGATTGTCTCGGCGAAAACCGTGTGTAATGCATGGGATGCAGTCTCCGCTTCCATGAGATATCTTAAACTTCCGCAGCCGGATATCAGGCTTCCAAAGTTTAAGAAAGGCGGTCAGCCATACCTCGACTATGAGCAAGTCCAGAAATTTATACCAGCAGTCCGAGGCCAAGACTGTGAACTCGCCGCTCTTCTTGCGCTCCACTCTTTGCGGTTGTCTGAGATTATTGGCCTGAAGAGAAAAGATATTGTCACAAGTAAACCCGGCAGCGAATACATTAACGTGTCCAAAGTCATCGTCCCGAACGAAAAGAATGTGTTCGTAGAGAAAAGCACAACGAAAACGCCTTCATCAACTCGACAGGTGCCCGTGCTTATTCCACGCCTTTTAGAAATCATACCGGATATTCCTGATGACGAGTATCTTTTCAAATTGAACCCCAAAACTATCGGCCGCTGGATCAACCGAGTATGTGAAAAATGCGGGCTACCAAAGGTGGCTGTCCATGGGCTTCGCAGATCGTTTGTGTCCCTTTGCTATCACCTGAAATGGAGCGAAACACGTACCATGGAAGTCGGAGGATGGACAAATTATAAAACAGTCCACGACCACTACTTGAGGGAAGCGCAAAAGGACAAAGACAGGAACTCGAAGAAAATGCAGAAGTTCTATAAGGACATTGAGAAGCAGTCTCCTTGATTTCATTTTCATATGTAAATTCATATGTAAAATCGCACTTTAAGGATTGCGCATATGGTAACTTTTTAGAGCAAATAGTTCTGTTTTTTTAGTTGTTAAAAGCAGGAAATATCCCATGAAAGCGCTGATATACAAGGAAAAACCAGCAATCTAAGCGATTGCTGGGTTTTCACTTTATGGCGGAGTGGGAGGGATTCGAACCCTCGGATAATCCGCTAAGACCGCGATTTTACAACGACTTTTTCTTATCATATGTAAATTCATATGTAATTTGGCAGCACCACATCGTATTCTTCCACTGCTTCACGCCGAACCTCTTCTTCGTCTTGAAATACGTCCATAGCCACGAGTTGCCGCATGAGGTCTTTGATTGCTTCTGTGCGGATTACCCGTTCCTTCTCCACGTAATAGAACTTCGGCATCTCAAAGTAACTCTCAAAGAATGCTGTCACGCGTTGAAGATAGTTACCGCCCATCCTTCTTCCCTCCGCGTATAGCGCAGATCAGCGACCACTCACCATTGGGGATAATCTGCATCGGATGTCCATACTCACCGAAGGCTTTGGAGCGGTCGAGTTCATCCGGCGTTTGAGGTTCGAACACAGTTTGATACTCTGCAAATTCTTCGTCCCATGCCTTCCCAAGCGCCTCGAAGAACAGTTTCCTAAGTCGTTTGAACTGCCGGCTCCGTTCCAGGCCGTCCATCTCTTCCCATTTCATCGACCGCTGCTCCCGAAGCCGTTGTCTCCACGTTCGGTCTTTTCAAGTGACTCCACTTCCAGCAGCTCGACGCGCTCATATGGAATGACAATCAGCTGCGCAAGCTTGTCACCGGCTTCTACAGTATACCGCTCATCGCTTGTATTTACAAGCGTCACCATGATCTCGCCAGTGTATCCGACATCGATTGTGCCAGAGCAGATGATACCATGATTGCGGAGCAATCCACTTTTGGCTCGGATTGCGCCGAAGTATCCCTTGGGGAGCTCGATATGGATTCCTGTGTGGAATGTACATCTTCCGCCGGCTGGAATGTAATTCCCCTTCGACGCATATAGATCCATACCGGCATCGTCCTGATGCGCATATGTCGGTGTCTTCGCGCCCGGTTCTTTCACATATCGCACGCGGCTGTCCTCAAACTTTGCATTTTTGAGTATGCTCGCCGCAATTTGCTCTTGTATGCCGTGCATGTCTTCGTGCTGCTGCATGAGGGCTCCCTGCAGAAAACCGCGCCAGTATGCGCAGGATGTTCCGTTTTGGTCTGGTTCCGCGTCTATGTGTCTCATAGCAGTGCCAACCACCGTTATCTTATCTTCGTACATTACCGTTTCCCCTTCCCTGCGTAGTTGAACTTTTTGATATACGGATTCCGGTCAAAGAACGGCGTGAAGTTCTTTCCGTATGCCTTTTTCAGAACCCGGTCGATTTGCTCCTGCTTGTAATCTGCTTCTGCGCGGCCTGTCCACGCATCGCCATATTCCTCGTCGAGTTCCATCACTCGACGGGCAATCTTTTCCAAGCGCTTTTCGCCGAAGCCTTCTTCGTATAGTGCGATGCCAAAGAAATCAGCTGCCTTTTGGAATCCGGAGTCTACGCCAATCTGCAGTTCAGTATCTCTGGCAATTTGAAGTCGCTGCGCATAGGTAAGTCCATTAGCCATCGTTTCCTCCCTCTGTATAGCAGGAACGGATTTTTGCCCCGTTCCAAAATGTGAATTCAACCGTATAGAAGCGGCCCTTCGGATGCACGTATATGACTTTCCCGAAGAGCAGTTCTTTGTCCGTTGGTCTACCAATTGTTTTGTCCGGCGAGAAGTTAACCAGACGCTTTACGGTTTGTCCGACCTGTACCACTTTTCTTTCCTCCGTCCTGCGGCCGATAGACGCGGCCGTCCTTGTAGGCTTTATATCCCGCTTTCATCATGCTTCGGATGGTGTCATCGTCGTAGATGCAGGACTCATGTTCTGTCATCATCATGCCTTTACCATCCAGCGCGCGGACAATTTCAAACTTCATCCCGTTCGTCCTCCCGCGCACTTTCAATGAGATCTCTCATCGTGGATTTCCGGTAGTCTTCCTTGATGAATACCGCAATGGGGGCTTCTTCCGGCGAATCTTCGATTTCTTTCAGGCACTCATCGTGAACATACGTCGAGAATCCATCGAACCATACAGTGTCGTTGAGATAGATCTCACTGGCGCACCAAGCGCAGCTGGCGGCAGGTATCTCTAGCTGTTTATCGCGCATAATCACACCCCCAATAGCTTTTTCATTTCCGCGTAATCTTGACGTCCCTTTTTTACGCGGCGGCTTTCGCCGGACATTTCGATTGGATGGCAGTTCTCAATCAACCTGTCATAGATCCGTTTGCGCCGGGTTTCACATTCTTCCTTCATCTGGCGCGGCGTGTAGTTACTCGTGATGACCAGCGGTACATGCGCCCTGTACAGTGCATCGACTATCGTGGTGATATTCTCGTTCATATACTCCGTGTCGCGCTCGACGCCAAGATCATCGATTGCTATCAGGTCATACCGCGTCAGACCGTCTATGAACTCCTGCTTTCCTTCCCATAGCGCACCGATCTGATTCGTGAGTCTGGAAAACGTGGTCATCATGCACTTGTAGCCTTTTGACACCAGATCATTCACGATGCACGCCGCAAGGAAGCTCTTCCCGGTGCCTACTGTTCCATAGAGCAACAGGCCCTTCCCCTCTCTTCGCAGGCGCGGAAAGTTTTCGCAATACGCTTTCAGTCCATTTGAAACTTCAGGCCGCGCCATATCATCGTTTTCAAACGTGCATTGGATCATTGCTGAATCAGAATCCGGAAAAGCCAGCGTGCGCAAGCTCTCGATTCGCATTGCTTCTTCCTCTGCCTTGCGCCTCGCCTCTTTCGCATCCCAATCTTCTTTCATGCACCTGCAGCCACACGAAACCGTCATCTTGTTCCCGTCCGGAAGGTCAACTTCGCGCTGCCGACGTCCACCACACTTCTTGCAATGGAGGAATCCGTCTTCCCCAATTTCCGTTCCATCGGTTTCGACAGGGACCTTTTTTGCGACGGCCCGGAGAACATCCGAAAAGCCCGCTGGGTCTCTGTCCGGAACATACGATGACTCTGCTTTCTTTTGCGCGCGAATCGCCATCAATTCTTCCATGCTGATGGTCATTTGTAAAAGTCCTCCGGTGAACCGTAATCGAGTGGCGCGCTATCTTTCAGAGCTGGACGTGGGTGGCAATAGTTGTTCTGACTCCCACCACGGTCTTGTGCCCTTGCCAACCATGATGTTATGAATGCGCGGACTCCGCGCCGGGTTTTTCGTTTCGTTGTATTCGATTCGCACCAACCTGCCATCTTGCGAAGTTCCTGCATAACATCCACGGCAGGATAAAGTTTGTTCCACTTTGCAACGTCTTCGTCCGTAACGTCGAAGAAAGATTTATCATTCAGAATGAGTGAGATCACTGGCGGCGTGGAGTCGGACTTTTCCGGCTCTGCGCAAGAAGTATCGTTAGATACTTCTTCTATCTCTTTCTCTATCTCTATATCTATATCTTTCTCTATATCTACGCTGCAATTCTGTTGCAGTTTGTTGCACTCCTGCTGCGCTTGCGTTGCATTGTCGTTGCATTGCAACGCTTTTCGGCGTTCCCGGCATAACCTTGACCTTTGCGTACTAGCTGCTTCAGATTGTGTATTTTCTACAGCATATGGGATAAAAAAGTGAATATCGTCCGACGTCTCCAACAGTCCACACGACAGAAGATATTGGACAGTTACTGTTACGTTTTCCGGTGTTTCGTCGAGTTCCAATGCCAATTCATCGGCAAACGACTTTTCCAGTCCTGTAAACGTGATGATTCCATCATGTTTCATGGCAACTAGCTGCATTTTGAGGTAGATTATCGTGTATGTATCTCCACCAGCCAGTTTTCGCAACTTTTTGATTCGTTTTGAACTGAAAAAATCGTCTTTCAGTTTCAGCCAGTGGTATCTTTTCTCGCCCATTCCACTACACCTCAAAACGGCAGATCATCTGCATTCTCATCCAGCATCGTGAATCCGTCCGGAACATCATATGCCGGTGAAACCTCGGCTCCGCTGATATTCGCCGCTCCATCCGACTGTCTGCTTCCACAGAAGTAAATCTGGTCCGCCAGTATCTCAGCGTTGCGGCGCTTGTTTCCTTCTTTGTCTGTCCATGTGCGGATCTGCAGGCGTCCGTCAACGACTGCCATGCTCCCCTTGTCGAGGTATTTCCCTGCGACCTCTGCTTTCTGATTCCATGCAACCACGTCGAGGAAGTCAGTCTCGCGCTCTTGTCCTTGTGCGACATAGTCTCGCTCGACAGCGAGTGTGAAACTCGCCACGGACTTTCCGCTCTGCGTCACGCGCATCTCTGGCTTCTTTACGATTCTTCCCTGAATGGTAATTCTGTTTAGCATTCTTATATCTCCTTTGTTCGTTTCTTGCTGCCGTCGCGCCACTGGCGGCGCTCTGAGCGGAGTTTGTAATTCTCACGTCTCTTTTCACGTTCATGTTTTTCCTCCGCTCATAAGTCCTCTGTTCGTCTCTCACGTCAGTGGGCGAGTATCAGGACTAATAGGATAGCCCCAAGCAGGATCGTGCCTACGCCGAGGCTGATGTACCGTAGGCGTTCTGTTGACATGCTTTCGCTTTTCGCTATGACGAAAAATATGCATCCGCAGAAAAGGCAGATCGCATCTGCTATCAGGGCCAAAATTCTTGGCAGCATGTTCATCTGACGCATTTCATTCCTTCCTTTATGAGTTTGCCGCGGCGCTTTGTGAAGCCTGCCGTGGGCGTGAACCGCATGCGCTCTTTTGCGGCTTTCGCTTTCCGTGAATTGTTATCCTTTTGAAACTCGATGTAGTCCGGGCATTGGCTGTGGCAGCCGATCTGTCTGCGTGCACAGCCTTTGCACGGAGCATTGATAATTGCAGCCATTATTCCACCTCCATCATCGGCAGAAGTATATTCCGTCCTGATGCGCCACGATTTCAGTCCCCTGAATATATTCCGATTGGAATATCACGTCATCTGGGAGCAGCTTTTCTCCGAGGAGGACACGTTCAGCGCATTGATACGCGCGTTCTACAGCGTCCCTCTCATCCGGGTCTGATGCTCGATCTTTCCAAACGACGCCTGTCTTGTCGAAGGTGTTGTATTGAAGCGGCTGGGTCAGAACCTCTTCCATGGTGTCGGGGTATCTGGGGTCATTCATGCGGTTCAAAATCACATTTCCGACCATAATCCGCGTTTCGTCGCTGCAGTCGTCCCCGCCAGCTTCAGCGTAAATTGCTCGTGCCAGAAGCTCTAAGTCATATGGGTCATCTGTGATAAACCCGCCGTTTCCACCAACACCATCTTTCGTATGAGGCGGATGACAGAACTGCGAATCGTCAAAAGCTTCTTCGTCATCCGCTTCCTGCGGGGCCTCCTGAATCGTTTCCTCCGGTTCTTCCGGCTCATTCAGCGATTCTTGACTTGCGGCAGCCATCGTAGCGTCCACCTCGGATTCTGCCTGATTTGCAAGCGCTTGCTCAATGCCACTCTGAAAAATTAGAAGCGTAACCGATATGAGGACGAGGATCACGCAGGCACAAAAGAGGAATTTTCTCATGACGACTGTCCTCCGTTTGCTGATTCGGCGGCGAGCAGTTTCTGCTTTTCTCTGTAATATCGGCTGTTTTGGGCGCACAGCCCTGGATTCGCTGCGTAATACGCTCGTTTTTTTGCTTTGATCTCTTCTGAATGCTCTTCGTAGTAACGACGGTTGTACTCACGTCTGTCTCGGTTTTTCTCGCGTTCCGCTCGCCTTTTCGCTGCCGGCTCCGGGTCGTAAAATCCCAGATGTTTGAAGCTTGCCGCGTAGCAGCTGTGGCAGCAGTAATACGTGGTAGCCTGCCGTTTCCCGTCTCTAGGCACCTGCCGCATGAACGGTGATGCGGCACTTGTAATGACCGACTGCCCGCAAGTCCCGCACGGGCGGATCAGCGTCAGCCGTCGGTCAGTTTTCCGTCTTACGCTCATACTGTTTTACCAGCCGGTCCAAGTAGAACTGTGCTTTCTTGAGATCTTCCACGGGCTTTCCTTTGAATGGATGACGCCAAATGTATTTGACGGTCTGCCATGCTAAAACCGCCGCCACAGGGTTATCCCATCCTTCGACCATCGCATTCAACGCGTCGATGCACTCAATGGAGCCTTGGCAATAGTGCGTCGGATGCTCCACGGCGTTTTTGGCCGGTTTTTCCTCTGCATCCTGATTCATGAATGTGTTGACCTGCGCCATCGGTTTTCCTGCTACCGTCATTTCTTCACGACCTCCGTTCTGTAGTACCTGCATCCACAATCAACTGCCCCGCCGAAGAACTGGCTTGACGCATTGCAGCAGGTATATTTGTCCCAAGCGTTGCAGCCCATGCATGTTCTCTGTTCGGTGACGGGTTCCTCGCGTGCGGTCATTGCCGCTGTTTCTTTTCGTTCTGACATTTCTCATCATCCTTCCGTTCAAAGCATTTGCATCCGCAGTTGACGAAATCCGCACAATGTGGGCTGTCTCCGTTACAGCAGGCCCAATTAAACGATTCCCACCACTTGCAGCCTTCGCAGGTATCGCTCATTGTGCCTTCTCCTTGACGAAGTACCGCTTGTACCGCGTGGCATCTCCAAAGCGGTCTGTGGCCGTCTCCCAGACATCCTTAACCTCATAGCCAAGTCTGTGCTTCAAATCCCAAATCCGCGCGCCAAGACGCGTTGTGCCAAGTTCTCTGGTCGCTTCCAGCTGCGTGATAGATCCATGCTGTTTGCAGTAAGCGATAATTCTTTCGCAATCGTTCATGCTGTTCTCCTTTCTAAACGTCGACCCAGTTCCGGCAGAGCATGGCGAGCGAAACATAAGCGATGGCTTCGTCTCCAACCTCTACCCAAAATTTCCCATACATGCTGACAATGCTGATCTCGTAGATTTTTCTGTGCTTCAGGCCGTGATATCCTGTTTTTCCGATGTATCGCATTCGAATTTTGCTGTATTTTTCGTTCATCATTTATCACTCCCTCTATTTTCAGCATACTCATGCCTCCAAATGATTTAGGTCATATGAAAAAACATCCATATGTTCTGCACATACGGATGTTTAAGGAGTATTCATAACTTTTTCTCTATTTTCGTGTCACAGGTGTTGGCTCAACGTTAGAGAAAATTTTTTCGATTATTGTCTTCAGCCGATTTTCACCATAGGCTTGTCTGCGTCGTTTCTGTGACTGCCGCGCAGTTCTTTACGCTCTGTTCGTAGTAGCTTGGTTTCAGCTCCACGCCAACAAATCTGCGGCCGTTCTGCAAGGCCACAACGCCCTCTGATCCGATGCCCATGAACGGGCTGAGAACCGTATCACCCGGATTCGACCAGAGATTCAGCGCACGGCGGATGACTGTAAGCTGGAGCGGTGCAACATGCTTCTCATCCTTCTCATCCCGGCAGGACGTTGCCTGCAAGGTATCCGATGGATTGATGTCCGTCCAGATCGGCGAAGCGTACCGTTGCCAGATGGAGACGGGGAACGATTCGTTCGTGTGCTCGACGCGTTCTGGATTGTCCCCCGGCTTCCTCATAGCGACAACATAGTCAGGAATGCCCTGCCGTGACATGCAGGAATCCTTTTTGAGTTGCTTGTGCAAAAGGCCCAGCGCTTTTGTGCGCTGCATGGCGATCACAGGGTCCTTCCAGATGCAAACCTCCGAATGGTAGATAAAACCTTCCTTCTGGAACGCGCGAATCAGATCTCCACGGAAATCTTTGATTCCGATATACCCGTCGCGTTCTTTGGAGGTCGGCAGATTCATGCAGTGAACGGCCATGATGCGTCCCGGCATCAGCACACGGTAAAGTTCCTTGATGATGAACTCGAAATGTTCAAAGAACTCGCTATCAGACTTGCAGTTTCCAAGGTCGCGTTCGCTGTTCGAGTATGTGTATAGCGATGCGAAAGGCGGTGAGTAGATTTCAAAGTGTACGCTGTTTGATGGGATACCCGGCAGAATCTCGCAGCTATCGCCGTTATAGATGGCGTATCTGTCAGTAATAACCTCTTTTTTTACGCAAGTTTCATCCATTGTGGTACATTCATCCTTTCATTTGCATAATAGGTTTCTGTGATTCTGGTCGTGCGCCGAACGTCGGCGCTTAAAATGTCCTTCGTGTATCGAACAAGTTCATGCGTGAGCCGAATTGCGTCCGCCTGCTTGCGCTCGATATTTGCTTTTACTGCTCCCTCTGCGTCTGAAATCACGATATAGACATCAACAGGATTTTCCTGCCCGTATCGCCAACAGCGGCGAACTGCCTGATAGTACGCCTCAAAGGAATCCGAAAGCCCAACGAAAACCTCACGGTTACAGTGCTGCCAATTCATCCCGAACCCATATACCGCTGGCTTACTGATGAGGATTTTCCGCTTTCCTTCTCTCCATCGACGCTCGTATTCGATTTTCTTGTCATCTGGGGTAGCGCCTCGAATTGAAAATGCCTTGTCACCAAGAATCTGTTCCAACTCATCCTGTTCTGCGTTCAGGTCGCACCACAGGATACATGGTGTGTCCTCACTCGCCGCAATCGCCGCTGCCTGTTTGGTGCGAATGTCCAAACTGTCGCGTCTTGCCCTGCGCCGTTCCATCAGGGACATAGAAACCTGCGGTAGAAATCCGATTTGACCATCATCTGCTTCAATCATCTCAGATCGGCAAGTACATTCATGCAGACGCAATTCTGGAAGGTCGAATCCGGACATTTCGTATCCAAGGTCTGACGGTTTTGTCATGCAGCACGCCCAGCTTGCTACCCATGCGAAAAACGCCTCCTGCGCGTGCCCCTTGAGCCGCCATTTCTGCGTTTCTCCGCCGTCATGTACGAAATAGGTAGCCAGCATTTCCGTCCGGCTCATGATTCCTAGAAATTCTGCATGGTTGCCAAGTTCCACATAATCGTTCGGGGATGGCGTTGCAGTGCAGCAGAGTTTGTACGGCGTGAACTTGAACATATCCGTCAGCGCCTGTTTTGTCGCGCTGGTGTAGTCCTTCAGGATGCTGGATTCGTCAAGAACCACGCCGGCGAATGCAGATGCGTCAAAGTTGCCAATACGATCATAGTTTGTTGTGTAGATGCCGGGTGTCGTCACCGCACTCATATCTGGCGCGTATGACGCATGTATGTCGAACTTCTCACCCTCACGGATTGTCTGATGTGCAACGCTGAGTGGTGCTACCACCAAGACGCTCTTTCCGGTGTGTCTGCAAACCTGATTTGCAAACTCAAGTTGCATCGGCGTTTTTCCAAGGCCGCACTCTGCAAAAATAGCGGATTTCCCTTTCTTGAGTGCCCACCGAACAATGTCATGCTCGTATTCGTAGAGTTTCGGATTCAGGTCATCCACTTCAAAGCCCGCATCAATCGCAGCGTTTTGCTTAGATTTCAGAAATTCCAAATAGTTCTTAATCACACGCTTCTCCCTCCGAAATTTCAGCCAGCCAGCACCAGGCCATAATATTGATGATGTTGTAAGTGAGGCACGCTATCATTCGTTCCCTCCGTCCTCCATTTTCGCACCGCAGCCGGGGCAGTATTTCGGCAGGCAATCCGGGTTATCCGTGCCGTCGTCGATGCAGTATCCGCATTGAGAGCAATGCCACACATCAAGCACAATCTCGCCGTCTGCGTATCCGTCGCCCTCACCTTCCCACTGCCC
>ERZ1034928.24-NODE-24-length-97260-cov-24.554694_pt1 | contig 97260 bp, 155 predicted proteins | sample MGYA00520627_ERZ1034928 | MGnify/ENA primary metagenome ERZ1034928 (study PRJEB33766, sample SAMN09781755) | gut metagenome | biome: gut microbiome | host: Homo sapiens | place: Madagascar | study: EMG produced TPA metagenomics assembly of the PRJNA485056 data set...
AAGTAGTTAGGACTATTGAAGATTGGGAGTTTATTTGAGAAAGTGAGTTGTTATACATGGATAAGATTGAATTAACTGATGAAGAATTACTTGATAAAGCTATTAACGGCGAAAATCTTACCGAAAAACAATGGAAAAGGGTTGTTAACTACGCTGAGGATAATGAGATTGATGAAGTAGAGGGTAATATAAGGCGTTGGACTAGACTTCGCATTATAGTTTTTCCTTACAAAGAAAAGCTTTATGGCGTTAGTTATGATGTAGGTTTAACAGAATGTCAAGATAGTGATTATGCTGGTTGTTCTATTGGTGAAGTCCGTAAAGTAGTTAGGACTATTGAAGATTGGGAGTTTATTTGAGAAAGTGAGTTGTTATAATGCTTTATTATCCAAACTGTAAAAAGCTTCCTATAGGGAAAATTGACGATAGTATAGTATATTTAGATTTTGAATTAGATGAACATATTCCTGCTTATTCGATGCTTCTTTACTGTGCTGACGATGATGGCTACCAATATATTTCTAGGTTAGTAAGCCTTTTTGAGCTTGAAAGCTTTAAGGGCAATCCTATATTTATTTTAAATCAATATTTTATCGACTGTTTTAATTCTTTAAAGGGCATTAAAAAGTATCTAACCTTTGATTTTGAAGCATTTTTGAACGGCGGTGTGACACAATGAAAATTTTTAATGAAGATTGTTTTAAAGTATTTCCTACTCTAGAAGATGAAAGTATTGACATGATTCTCTGTGATTTACCATATGGAACAAGTGCGTGTAAATGGGATACTGTATTAAACTTTGAACGTCTTTGGCAGGAATATATTCGTTTAATTAAGCCATTTGGTGCAGTGGTACTCTTTGGAAATGAACCATTCTCTAGTCACTTACGCTTATCTTGTCCCCCCCCCTTACATACAAATATGATTGGAAATGGGTTAAGAATAAGGGCAGTAATTTTTTAAATGCAAAATTTCAACCGTTTAAATTAAATGAAGATATTATGGTTTTCTCCAAAATGGCAAGTGCTCCCTCTAAAAGGGGGAATATGAATTATTTTCCAATTTTAGAGAAGGGTGAGCCTTATAAAAATACGTGGTGCTCTAACCAAGGCAGTAAAAGTGCTGTCGCCTCTAATTTTCGTCCTAAAGAAAATCTTGCGCCAAAGAATGTGACAGAAAGACTTCCAGGAAATATTTTATACTTTGATAAGCCTACAAATGGCTTTCACCCTACTGAAAAGCCCGTACCTTTATTGGAATACCTTATCAAAACCTATACACATGAAGGAGATACAGTTTTAGATAATTGTATGGGCAGCGGAAGTACAGGTGTTGCTTGCCTTAACACAAACCGCAACTTTATAGGAGTAGAATTAAATGGGGAATATTATGGAACAGCAGAAAAGAGAATCAATAACAGATAAAGTTGAGTTGTTTAAAAGGGTTCTTGATGATATGGGAATACCCCTTAAAGAAGGAAGTGGGGGTATTACGATTAATGGAGTACCTGCCCTTGAATGGCTAGATACCCATGAATTATTCCCAGATTTTCGCGGAAAAAGTTAAAATAGTGCTTGACAATGTACCTCCAACGTATTATAATAGATACAAGAAATGGAGGTACATTCTTATGAGAAGCAAACATTCCAATCTGTATGTTATGTCTAGAATTTTAGGACACCCTACATATAGAACGATGATGAGCAGCCCTAGAGTTAAACATACTAATATCTATCAAGAAAGTGAATTTTATGCACTTTGTATAATTTCCTTCATTGTAGGAAGTATATTGGATGCAGTATTTGGAGGTTAATAATGAATATTATATTATTATTAGTCTTATTGATTATCTTTTTATACACTTTAAGCCCTTTAATCAGCAACTCTAATTGTTGCGCAAGCTGTGGTAGTACAGAATTGGAAGCATCTTTTAGTGGGCATCCAATCTATAAATGTACTAGATGCGGATGTGTTAATATTAATGGTTTGAATAGGTAGGTGTAAATAATATTGAAGATTTTAGTTGCATGTGAAGAAAGTCAAAGAGTGACTATTGAATTAAGAAAGCTGGGACATGAAGCATATAGCTGCGACATAATCCCTTGTAGTGGGGGCATCCTGAATGGCACTTGCAACAGGATGTTACACCTTTGTTAAAAGAAAAGTGGGATATGATTATTGCCTTTCCACCTTGCACTCATTTAGCTGTGAGCGGTTCTCAGTGGTTTGCGCAGAAAAGAGCTGATGGTAGACAAAGAGAAGGTATAGAGTTCTTCTGTCAGTTCTTGACTGCAAACTGTGACAAGGTTGTTATAGAGAATCCTATTGGTATTATCAGTGGGGATTATATTAAAACATGGTTTCCAGATTTAGCTGAGAAATATGGCTTACCTCTTAAACCTACTCAAATTATTCAACCTTGGATGTTTGGGGATAATTACGCTAAAAGTACGTGTTTGTGGTTGAAAGGTGTTGAACCATTAGTCCCTGATGTTACTGAACAGCCAAAATTGGAGTGGTTTGAATTTGTTGGAGGTAAGACTGGTAAGAAGAAAAGGCAACCTAAATGGTATTATGAAGCCTTAAAACTTTCCCCATCTGAAAGAGCAAAAGCACGTAGCAAGACCTTTAAAGGCATTGCGAAAGCTATGGCAGAACAGTGGACTGAAGATATTCGTAAACATTAATAATAAGGAGTGTTTTTAATGAGTAAAAATCTTATCCCCGAAATCGCAAAAGGGTTCGGTGTGAAAATAGGCGAAGAGTTTAAGGTCAATAGTTTGTACGAACAGATGATTTTTAAATTTGCCGACAATGTGTTGCTGGGAAGAATTGATGTGGAAGGGTCAGTATGGACACCCGCATACGTAGTTTTGAGTAACTTACTGGGAGGCGGCGTGGAAATTATTAAATTGTCGTGGAAGCCGAAAAAAAACGACACTTTTTATACCTTTGGCTTTACATACGGCAAATGGGGCGTTAAGCCAGATATGTGGGCAGGAGCACCTTGCGATTATGCTTTATTAGGCAAAGGCTGGGTATACCGTACTCGTGCTGAAGCAGAGGCTATGTTGCCTGCTGTGGCTAAGGAGTTAGGTGTGGAGTATGTGCTTTAAAAGATGGAGACCAAAACTAATGCAACCTTATTGGTGCATTCAAGAAAATTGTGTTTCCGATGCACCAGAGTTAAGCGTTTGCTTTGTACACGAGTGGCAAGGCACATTTTATGAATTGCTTTTACTTAAAGCAGGTTTAGTTTTTAAAACAGAAAAAGAAGCTAGAGCTGCTTTACCATTGGCGGCGGAAGAAATTGGCTGGGGGTATGAACTATAGGAGGCTTTAAATGAATTATGGCGATAAGCATACCGAGGATAGCCTTGTGTCACGTCTGGGGCGGCTATACGGCATCGAGCGTGGCTTAGACTGCGGACCAAATATCATAATGGACCAGTACTGGAGAGTATGGGACGGCGAAGAACGGCAAGACCGATACTCGGGATGCTACGAAGCCGACTTTCTGTACATAACCAATAGTAATTATCTTTATGAGGTCGAAGTTAAAATCAGCATTGCTGATTTTAGAGCAGACCAAAAGAAAAATAAATACCATGACCATCCAGACGTTAGAGGTTTTTATTATTTCGTTCCGCAAGAGCTTTACAACAAACATGAGGATGAAATTAAGACTACGTGCAAGGAAAAAGGTGCAGGCTTAATTGTAGATGGTTATTCAATCACAACAATCTTAAAGCCTAAAATGCGTAAAGAAGTTAAACCATTAAGTTATAGCAGCTATATTCATTATTTGCGGTTGTTCGCAAAGAAGTGGGTAAGAAAGAGGGAGGAAAATTAATGAAAAAATTGTTTATATCTCAGCCTATGCGTGGCAAAACTGATGAAGAAATATTAGCAGCACGAGAGCTTGCTATTAAGCAAGCGCAAGAAGTTGTTGGAGAGGATGTGGAAGTAATTGATAGTTTCTTTCAAGACCATCCGACTTTTGACAAACCTTTAAAGTATTTAGCTGCGAGTATTGCTTTACTGGCTGATGCTGATGTTGCTTACTTTGTAAAGGGTTGGTATGAGGCTCGTGGATGTAGAATTGAACATATTTGTGCAATGTCTTATGGTATTAAAACCGTGTATGAATGGACAGAACCTTAAAAGAAAGAAATGAGAAAATATATTGGTTGTGATTATAATAGTCGCAATGGCGGTATGGAGGAAAAGTAAATGGACATTTCATATGATGCTAGATATTTATCAGACGTAATCAATTATAGAGGTCAAGAAAAGGCTGCTAGAAGTCTGCTAATTAAAATGAATACTGTACCTTTAGAACAGGTTGCTACTATGACTCAACTTGAAGTTTGTGCAGCTATCTTAGAAAAATACGAACTTATCATATCCAATGATGAAAATATTCTTCTAGTTGAAAAAGATAAGCTGGAAGATTTTAATAAAATAGCTGTTTGGATAAGCAGATAATTGAGTTACAAAAGAATTATCAACCATGTAGCTATTCAGAAATAAAAGGAGATAACAGATGTGTGTAACATTAAGTGATAAACGTAGAACTGTTGAATGTAGTTTTGGTTATGGTGCATTACTCCGCTATCGGTTGGCAGTTGCGGAAGCATATGGCGTTAAAAAAGCACTTTTAGCTGCTATTATGCCGCCTTTTTCAGACATGGATAATGTATTTATAGAAGAAGTTGAGGAAAAAGTACCAGATGCAGTAGCTGATTTTCTCTTTGCTTGTGATTGTGGTGCTGAATTTAATCAAAAACAATCTAGTGTAATTTATCATGCGTTGAAAGATATTACACTGCCAGAGAACTATAATCCTGTAATTACTGCATATGGCATTACATATGACCTGCATAAAGCATTTATAGAGGTTTTTGACTTGGGCAGACGTAAAAACAATGGTGTCCTGTGGGCATAAGAATGATTTTACGAAAATTTATTCTTGAAAAGGAGAAGAATATGTTAGATTTAAAGGATGTAGTTACTATAAATAATAAAAAGTACCTCTTATCTACCATTGATGTATCTGTTCAACTTAACGCATATCCGATTATGGGCGCATTAGAGTATACATTTGAAACTGCACTATTTCGGATTAATGATAACAATGAGGTTGATTGGGTGGTTTCATATTGTTGTAAGTATAAAACTATTGAAGAAGCGGAAAAGGGGCATAAAGATTTTCTTAAACGTGTACAAAACGGAGAAAAAATACCATTTTTGGATTAGGAGTGAAAGATTAATATGGGAACAAGTATTATTACGGATATTTGCAATGCTTTAGATGTTGAACTCAATGAAGAATTTATCTTAGTCAGTAAAGATGGTACTAAAAGGGCTGTAAAACTTACACATGCAGGTTTGCTTGTATGTAGTGGCAATACTTTAAGCAAGAATCTATTTATTGACCTTTGTTTGGGCGACTGCACTATTATTAAACAACTGCGTAAGCCTAAGAGAAACGAAAGATACTATACATATGTATTAAACCTTTTAAATGACAAAGAGTGGGTAGTTTCAGAGCGTTTTTGGGAAGATTCTATCCTTGATAACGCCTTATTTAAGGCAGGTTGGGTATTTACATCTGAACGAGCAGCTAAGAACTGCCTGCCATTAGTGGCGCTTGAAATGGGTGTTGAATGTCCTTATCCGTGTGAATTTCATAATTTTAAACATTAATTGGAGGTAAAAATGTTTTGGAGTACAACATACCATTGTAAATCTCAGAAACTTCCTAAATTTAAACGTAAACAACAACGCCTAAAGTTCTTTAATTATTGTAGAAAGAAATGTGCTGTGGATTTTTGGAAGGAGCTTAGGCGTATTGAAAGGCGAAAAGTGCGCTTGAAGAAAGCGTCTAAAAAGAAAATGCATGAAATAAATGGCTATTAAGTGCTTTACAAATCATACCTTGTGTGTTATAATATACACAAGGTATTTTTATTAAGGGAGAATTTAAATGGAAAAACTGATAAAGTCTAAAGAACGTGTATCTAAGTTTGCAGAGGTATACACACCGTCATTCGTGGTTAAAGATATGTGTGATTTAGTTGGAGATACTTTAAAAGAGCTTAGAAGTAAAGTATTAGAACCTGCTTGTGGTAATGGAAATTTCTTAGTTGAAATTCTTGACCGCAAACTTTCTCTTATTACGCATAATTTTGGGTTAAATGCGCTTATTGCAGTAAGTAGCCTATACGGTATTGATATTCAAGAGGATAACTGTAAAGAGTGCCGTGAAAGATTATATACCTTAGTATTAAGCTATGGTGAAACAGATAAGGATACTCTTAGAAAAATTCTAGGTAAAAACATTATTTGCGGAAATACTTTAACCCAGCAAACTTCACAAGGCACTGATTTAGTATTCACAGATTATGTTTTCCAAGAAGATAAGATTTTGTGCATGGAGCACTCTTTAAAAGATATGTTGAATGGTGTTACAGATAATGTAATTAAGGAGTATCTATTATGATTAAGACGGTACAAGATTTAAATAGCTATTTAAGTGGGAGGGATTACAATGTTTGTAACTGAACAGCTTTATGATACTACTAGCGTGGCTATTACACCTATGGATAAAGACGAAAAGAAAAAATTTCTTGACAGTCTTTCTTTGAAAGGTGTAGAAGTTACTTGTCCAGAGTGTCATGCAGCTTGCACCATAGAAACTACTGTATATAATGGACTACACTATTATAATATTTTCTGCCCCTCATGTAAGTTAAAAAGTGGCCACTGGTATAGTGAATTGCTAAAGGGCAAGATTTTAAATGCTTGGAATAAGGGTTATTACCATAAAAAGCGTCAGAAAGCACAGGAACGCTTAAACAAGAAAAAGAACAAATATTGCATTGAATGTGGTGCGCCCCTAGACGTATTTTCTAAACAGACTAAATTTTGTAGCAGAAAATGTAAAGAACGCTATCGTAATAAACATTCTGGCGTATTTAAAAAATGCACAAAATGCGGTAAAGAATTTGAACTTAAAAGGATGCGGGAAAATAAATCTAGGGATATTTGTTATGCCTGCGAAAAAGAAGGTATGAAAGTTACCATTACCGATGAGTTCGGTAATAAAAAGACTTATGAAAACATCACAGACGCTTGTTTAAACTCTTTTTATTCCAAGGGTACTTTATGGGCAAAATTGCAAGGGGAAACTGTCCGAGAAAAAAATTCACCAATAAAAGTAGAGCGCGAAATAAAAATAAAATCTAAAAGGCAGCGGACTAATAGTAAGCCTGTAATAGTAGTGGATGGCGACAAGAAAGTATATTTAAAATCTATACAAGATGCAGCAAGGTATCTAGGGATAACTTGGAGCGCGGTAAAGTGGAGAATAAAGAATCCTAATTATAGAGGGAGTGTCAAGATATATGAAGTTAAAGAAGAATGAACAGCTTAAATATAATATCTATTTAGCTATCAAAGAGTATTCTAAGGAACATTGTATGTATCCTACAAGCAAGGAATTATATACTGCTTTAGTAGCGTTACCTTATGATACTAAAAATACGCCCAAAAGGGTAAAGAGGGTATTTAATAATTATATAGACGCAATAGTAATTTGGTATACTATTGATTTCATTAAGCAGGTAGACTGCCCAGAAAGTCTGCATCAATACATAGATGATATGTTCGTAGAGTATTTCTTTAATGTAATTTATTCACCTATAAAACATTTAGGGCATGTGATAGATGATGATTTTGCACAGCTGTCTATCCCTTTTAGGATGCTTTATCAGCACTGGATGCACGTGCATAAAGACTTATACATGCTTAATAAGAAGTTAAGTGTGGAACTACTCGCGCGGAAAATGGGTGTAGAATTTGCGGAAACTAAGGAATTTAATACAGATAGGCTATTATTGCTTCCTTTAGTAGAGAAGTCTTTATATCCAGATTCTTACCTTGCTAACTGCAAAGAGTTTACAAATGCTAAAAAGGTGGGGATAAAAGTATTTCCGTCTTTAGAAGAGGTATTTAAATTAGAGGGTATAGACTATATGTTAGGGGCTTCTTAATGGAGTCCCTTTCGTGTTTGGAAAATTTTGTACTAGAATTTTTAGTGAAATTTTTTCCGAAAATTTTGTAATCAAGTTGCCAGGGTGGAATCGTCAGAAAATTCTGAAGGTGGGTGTAGTCGTGTGGGACGCTTTACGTCCCACGGTAGCCAAAAGAAAAGAGGGACAAACGTCCCTCTGTGTTAGACTTTTTTAAAAATCTCTCCTTTTACTGTCCTTACTTCTGTATCCGTGATAGATACAGAAGTCTTTTCCAGAAGGAGCGTATCATATATAACGCCTTGCAGGTCAGCGATAAAGAAAAGGTAATAACTATTGTTTATTATCATATACTCACCGCTTAGGTAGAGTATAACGTCGTGGCCTGCGTAGCCTTGCTTAATAGGAAGCCTTCTCATTTATGACTCCCTCTGAATTCCATGCCGTAAAAGTCAACGGGCAGGAAGTTATTTAAGTAGATTCGACGGCCTCCGAAATATTTAATATATGCACCTTTATTTGTATAATAAATTTTTTTATGGGTAATGTTACCTATAATATAATTATTATAAACGTATGCTAATTTTACTTTATCTTCTATATCATATTCTATATCCAAAAGCAATACACTAGCGTCAAAGCCTACACTGTAAGCGTGACATCTGTTAACCTTTAGTATTCGCATTTATTAACCATCCTTTTTAATAAGCAGGGAAGGGAAGGTTCCCTTCCCCGAATGTAGCAATTACAGACCGAACGCTTGTTTAATTTTATTCTGCAATTTGCTAGTAGTGCGGGAATAATATTTATCGTCGAAATAAATATCATTTTCAGTGCCAACTTTTAAAATAATTGTTTGATAGCTATACACTACATAACAATTATTATTATCATAGCAAGCAAAAATATTGCTTGCTTGAAATGCTTTTTTACTTATCAAATAGGTTAAGACTTGTTTTTGATTAATCACGATTTATTTACCTCCTTTAATTAATTTTAGCTGATTTTTTGACTAAACGGATAAATGAAAAAGGTATATATTCTTTTACATCGTCGAACGCACTTTCAGCAAGCCACTGACGTTCAGCAAGTGCTTTTTCGTCCCTTGCCTGAACGTACTTTTCAATTGGCAGGTCAAGCTTATTTTTCAGCGTGTAAATTGCGTCCCATGCCGTCAAAGCATTTTCAGCGTCTTTGCAGGCATTTCTGCAATACTTCCAATAACGTTTAGCACGCTCACTATTGCCTGACTTGCGATATTTTACAGCAATAAAGTAATAATGCTTTGCGCTTTTTTGGCGTATTGTAAGTCTAAATATAAGCGATGCTCCTCAGTTGCAATAATTTTTAACTCTTTTTTGTTCATTTTAAAGCTCCTCCTCTAATTTATTTAATTTAACTAAAATTTTATCTACACGCAAGCGGTAAACATCCGTTTTTCCTGACACATCGTATACGTCGGCAGGATATCGCTCCTCTAACAACTTTTGTAAGAGCGCTATTTTTTTAGCAGTTGTCAATTTTTATACCTCCTTCTTATTAGTAATTATTATCATTTCCCTCCTTCCTTATCTCTCAACCACAATTATATTATAAACTATACGGCGCTTATTGTCAACGGTATTTTTTAACTTTTTTCGGGAATTTAAAAAGAAGTAATTTTCTGACAATTTCCTACTGGTACTGCTGCAGGAACGGCATATATATATATAATAGAAGGAAGTCGTTTGGCGTGGCTATTATAGCAAGCTGATTTTTAACAAGGTAAAAATGCAAGAATAGCCTTCACAGCGCCGTAAACGCCCCACCACGCTATTTTAGCATTTTTAGATAATATCTATCGCAAAACGTCTAAAATTGATTGTAGGGCTATTTCTGACGCTCTCAGAGGCATATTTATTATATAAAAAAGTCAAATAGTCAAATTTTAGGTATGCAAGGGCAGGCCGTTGGGTGGTTCGGAGGGTGAGGCCTAGGCTACCATAGTAGGAATTATTCCTATTAAGTATCGCCCTGGTAGAAGCTGCCGGAAACAGAGGTGTACGTCCTTCTACCCAACAAATAGGAATAAGTTACAATAAGGAGAAAGGTGTACTTGCTGCTACCGTACAAATAGGAATAATTCTCATTAGGTGTACCCACTAATGAGAATTATTATCACTAAGGAATAAAGTGTACGTAGGAACTCGTCCTATTAAGGAATAAAATAAATTTAAGAACGAAGTGTACGTAGTAGCCCTTCCTAATAAGGAATATATCTTAATAAGGGGTACGTGCTATTTAGGAATCGTTCCTAATAAGGAAAAATTTTTAAGTAGGAAAGGCTCTTAAATAGTAACAATTCCTAAATAGCACTAATTACTATTAAGTAATGCCTACTTAAAGGGAACGCCGCCCAAGTAGGATTGATTCTTATATACTACCATATACTATATAGTAACTACTACTATTAAAGAGTGCCTACCTATTACACCGCCGCTCCACCTACCCTCATGGGGTAAGAAGGCTGCCGCCATAAATAGGAAGAATTATCAATAGCTAGTATATAGTATATAGGAGTATACTACTAAAGGGAAGGGAAATCGCCGCCCAAAAGAGTATTCACTTCTATTATACTATATAGTAGTATATAAGTCAATAGATAAGATAAATATTCAGAAAATTAAATCATACCCATGAGAAGGCAGGAAATGCGCCCTAAAAAGGTTCTATTTTATAGGGGTATTACTATATAGGGGAATGAATATCGCCGCCAAAGAGGGCTATTTCTGTACTTATAGAGGTTATTACCTTATTATATACCTATATAGCTGCTTTATCCCGCATTTTCCTTGCTTTTTACCTATTTTCCCTGGTATTTTCTTATACTGTATGCTAATTTTCTATTTATATAGCTTATATACATATCTTGTATATTATACATAGAGAATGTATAAATATGCTAATTTATACTACTTTTCGTAGGGGTAAAATACCACTTTTATGCAAAAACTGCATAAATGATGTATAAATGTATGCTTTTTATTAAATTATATTATGCACCAAAGGTGTACGCCCAAACGACTAGCTTTTAAGATGGAAAATTTTTTAGGAATTGTTCCTATTTAGGACAAAAGTGTAACAAATGTTACAAATTATGCGAATATTCGGGCAAAGGTGTACGCCCATTTTACTAATTTTATGCTAAAAATTACTAATGGATAATGATTATTAATAAGGAATTGTTATCAAACAACTGATGAATACTTTAGATATTGTTATTTACTACCTATTACTATATACTATACTATATTACATATGTTACTGTTACCACTTTTGGCGGCCGCATTTTCCCCCTTTTCTGCGCTGCTTTATAGGGACTTTTTCTGTCCCACTCTTTACAAAATAAAAAAGGGACAACTTGTGCCCCTCTAATTTACTCCATTGCATTGAATTTTTTATCAAGATATTTGCCCAAAAAGATGTTTAATTTGCTCATATCGTGGTTACTCTTGTAAGCATATTCCATTACTTTGCAGGCACGTTCCTGCAAGGGAACATATTTATTAAAGCTTTCAAACTCTTTGAAAACTCTTAAAATATCCACGTAGCTATTTACAAGCCTTGTTTTCTGTTGCTCTAATGTTAATTGCATGATTATTACCTCCTAATGTTTTTTTTTATTGTCTTATCGACTACATGTATATTATACCATTACTGTATACTTATGTCAACACTTTTCCCGCAAAATTTCCCCTTTTTACAAAAAAATTCCCTGCCGAAGCAGGGAACAATTTACCTTGTCATGTTGGATAATATCGTAAGAATTAAATGATTTGACTTGTCAATGTCATGGTTATGCTTTAAAAGCTTTTCAAGCACTTTGTAGCCTCTTTCATATAACGGAACGTACTTTTTCAAATCGTCCCAATAGCTACAGCTTTCCTTCAGATTGGCGATATTTTGCAAGCATTTAGCTTTTCTGTAGGAGCTTGCTTCATCCGCTGTAAACGCCTTCAGCGGCTTGTCAGATGTACCCCATGCACGTTTATAAGCTCTTGCTGCTTTCATTGCTGCCGCTTTGCTTTCCGCTGTACAGCCTTGCAATTCGTCATTGTCCCAAAGTACAAAGTATCTCTTTTCCATGTTAAATTACCTCCTAGCTTTAACTTGATTATATTATAGCATACACTTTCCGCAAAGTCAACAATTTTTTTTTCAAAAGTTGCGGGAAAAAAGAAAAGCGCCTACAAAAGTAAGCGCATTATTTTTATTCCTTGTGGCTCTCTTGATAAAGTTTTTCACAATCTTTGTATACGTCCCTATTAAGTACCCATGCAAGAGTTTTCACCTCTTGTACCCAATCTTTCCAATAGTATCTTTCGCACTCTGCAGCAAGTTCTTTTTCTACAAGCTTGTCAAATTGTTCATTATACTCTTTAAGATGTTGCTCCAGCTCCATAGGCATGCCCCACATAAACGGCTGCACTTCAGCCAATACTTTAAAATATCTCTCTTTAAGTTCTGTTGCTTTTCTCATGTTTCATTACCTCTTTCATTGTTTATTAGACTTTGTTTGTCTATGCTTTTATTATAGCAGCTTTACCGCATTTTGTCAACACTTTTTTTGCAAGATTTTCTAATGTTTCACGTGAAACATTACACCAACAAAAGAAAAGCTCCCCAACAAGGAGGAGCTTTAATGTTATTCAGTTACCAGATTTTGCTTAATCAGCAAAGCCGCTTGCCAGAAGGCTCTTGCTTGTACGTCAAGCCAGCTTTCACGGCTATTCGGCCTTCTTTCGCCGTTGTGTGTCTTTTTCAATTCGGAAGGTGTGCAATAATGTTCGGCAATATCGCCGTTATAGATGAGTGCGCCGCCGCCTTCGGAGAAGTCTTTCCACGTATCAGCGCCCATGCGCAGCACGTTTTCAAAGCCTTCCATGCTTTTAAATGTCATGGTATCATTCACAACATCATCGTGTCTATCCATAATTTCTTCAAGCAGCCAGCTTGCGTCCTCTTGTACAGCTTTTTGCCAGGTAGAACGGAATTTCAGACCTTCAATTTTCTCAATGGTTTTTGTGATGTTTACTTTGATTTCCAATGTTATACAACTCCTTTGTTTTGTTTAGCAGGGGAATTTTTATTTTCCCCTGCTCTTTGATTATATTATAGCACTTGCCCTGCAAGTTGTCAACTACTTTTTGAAGTTTTTATAGAAAAATTATTCAAGCTCACCTTCCACAATATCAATATCAATTCTTTCAAAACCTAGCTCTTCCAAAGTCATGTTGCTCAACCAATCATCAGCACGGCCACCGCATAGAAGAGTACCTTCTTCAGATTCCAAAAATACTTTCAAGCTTTCAAAGTCTGCTGCACTAATATTTGCGCCGTCATAAATAATACAATCGGAAAGTAAGTCATTGCTTTCATCTGGTGTCCAATTTCCCTCTTTAAAAAAACGAACACTTACAGTCAATTCCTTATTCAATTCAGAACACGTTACACGCATTTTAGTTACCTCCTTACAAAACATACAACAAGATATATTCTTGGCCTTCAAATTGGACAAAGGAAATATCTCTTTCCCCACGCAAATCATCAAGCGTGATGTATGCGCCATCTTCGTTACGTTGGTCATTGTCTTTTGCATACTGTTCCCAGTCGGCAACATTGACTACTTCGCTACCCTGTTTGATAAAGCGTTCTGCTTCTGCTTTTGTGCAATTATCTTGCATAAAGATTTTTACGTTTTGTTCCATTGATTGTTACCTCCTTATTTGTAGCTTTATCCTTGCTACATGTATATAATAGCACACGTTGCAGAAAAAGTCAAGCGTTTTTACAAACTTTTTTAAGGTAATTTACAAATTGTTCTGCCTCTCCCTTTTTGCAAATGTAATATCTTCTTTGATAAAGAATTATATCATATTCAGAATAGCCAAAGGGCGCTTTATTATCACTGTAAACATGAGATTTGCAATACTCGCTTGCACCCTCATAATTATCATAATTACGGAACGGCGGCAAGCAATCTAAATAACTGAACACACGCCGTTGCCCCTCTGTGGTTAGGTCAATGTCAAATAAAATTTTTAACATGGTGTTCACCTCGCTTTCTGTGAATATAATACCATAACATACATAAGTTGTCAACTACTTTTTCCCAACTTTTTAAAAAGTTGAAAACCTTGCCACACGTCCATATTTGCGTTCTAAGCGACTTTTTTCGTTTACGCATATATTTATACCTATTTTACATTTCGTGCGCTTACAAGCCAAATCTGGGCGCGCTGGCAATATCTTTAACAAAAAGAAAACTCCCCATTATGGGGAGTTCAAAATTTTATTCCATATCGTCCAGGCGATAATTACCGCCCTTCATGCGGCGAATTACAACTTTTACATCACGCAGGCTATCGCCGTTAGATGTTTCAAAGCTACGGTAATAACCTTTACCGCTTGCCGTATACACCTTGTTATCAATGATAACAACAACTCTATAACGTCCATTGCCGTTAATGTCATTGCCCAAAAATTCGCATACCGCCAACTTTGCAGCACCTTTGTAATTAAATTCTTTAATAATCATGTTAGAATACCTCTCTTTCATTTGATACACTTATTATATCACGTGCTTAACTAATTGTCAAGCACTTTTTTATCCAATTTTTACCGATTCAATCTTGCCGCCAACATAGTGACATTTTCCATAAAGAAGAATACCCTGTTCGCCGTCAAAAAATTCAATTTGGAAGTCTACCAATTTATCCTTCGGAGCTTCCGTATAAAAACAATTCCAAAGGTATGTATTTAAAATTGCAACGTCCATAATGACGTTGTTATCTTGTGCTTCCATACCTGCTTTTTCGGAGCGGTAAAAAAGCTCATCATATACATCATATACATTTTGCCCAATCATCGGAATATCTTGCCAATCAAATATTTTCATTTTTCATTACCTCCCTTTGTTGTATCCATAATACCACACTTTTTAGGCAATGTCAAGCATTTTTTAACTTTTTCTGAACCAACTATCAAGAAATTCAATCGACAATTTACATGTTTCACTCGCAAGCTGCAGGTATTCAGAAGCTTCCTGTATCTTCAATCTACGTGACTTTTGAGGAATACCATTAATGTATTCTGTAATGGAATAACTTTTACCATTAAAATGCAAAATAGCTTGCCAAAGGTCTGGAAAATGCTCCAAAGTAAGCATAAATGTTTTATTCAATTTTGTGTTTTTACTTCCAAAAGGTCTACCACGTTTTAACATTTGTTAACCTTCCTTTATAACCATAAATAATGTACAGTACGCAAGCCACACTGTTCAGCTAACCATGATTCGGAAATTGCCTCAAAATCAAAGTCTTTACAACGTACTAAGTTCCAATAAAATCTGTCCATAATTAATACCTCCTATGTTTTAAGTATACCATACTCTTTAGTTGTTGTCAACTAAAAAAGCTATAACTTTTACTTCTTCAATAATGTTTTTTTCATTACTTTTTCCATAAATAGTAATGTTTTCAATACCATTAGAAAAGCTAATGTTAAACGGGTACAGCACTTGACGTTCTTTAGAGTAGTGTTGCCCCCAGAAGTTTACATTTGCAAAGCTTGCATCAAAGCTTGCTGCAAAGCCAATTTGTTTGACTACCTTCTGCAAGCCTGCAACAACTTTGTCAATTTCCTTGCCCATAAGTGCCTGGGCAAATTCGTTGTCGACTATAACTATTCTTCTTGTGTACATGTTTTAGTACCTCCCTTTATCTTGTTGACTATATGATAACATATAGCTAATTAGTTGTCAAGCACTTTTTACAGATACTGGAAATTTTTTCTGTGTTTGGATAAAATTCTATGAATAACAGCTTCTACATAATTCGCCGTTTCTCCGTCAACATAATCATATGCAAACAACCATGTGTCTGAAAATGCGGGCTTGCAAATAAGAGTAACAGTATCAAGCACAATAGTTTGCGTGCCATAAACATTAGTACCAATTACATTAATATCGCTAATAGGTGTATGTTCAAAAGGAATACCGTTAAGAACAAAATTTCTTACCTTTTCTTCAAAAACTGTCATGTTTATTGTCCTCCTTGTCTTTTGTTGTTTATATTTTACTATACAATGAAGTGTTTGTCAAGCATTTTTTCATAAATATTTGAATTTTTTCTTTGCGCCCCCATTTACTCTGCGTATTTCAAGTATTTTCTCTTTTCTGCCAAAGACATTTTCCAACGCTTAAAAGAATAATCTTCCTGCAAGCCGTCTTGTAAGCTTTCCCACTCTTCCTGCATAGCTTTTTCCACGCCTACGCTTTCAATATAGCTGTAATCATGTTGGCAGCTGCTGCTCCAAGCAAGCTCGAAAATTTCTAGGAAATCAATTCTAGTTAACTTTTCTTTCATTTTTGTTGTTCCTCCCATTGTTTAAGCAAAGCTACGTTCCAATAAGTGATACTATTAGAATAAACTTTGTTCAGCACTTTCAGAAGCATTTTTGTTTGTCGCCAGGTTAAATCATCTGTAAAATACAGAATAGAGTCTTTAATATATCCTATATCACGATTCTTGTTATACTTTGCATACAAAGCTTTATACAAAGCTTTAGAACCATATTCCTTTACAACTTCCAAAATTTCCTTTTCGCTTAAATTCATTTTCATGCCTCCTTTATACGTGTAGTTTTCTTGACTACACGTATATAATAACACATCTTTAAGTTTTTGTCAACTATTTTTTATAGACTTTCGTGAATACTTTCCCGCAAGTCACCCAGCCTATCGCAAATCTTGTCTAAAGCTTTACGATTAGTACGTTTCTGTTTATAAAGCTGTTCAAAGAGTGCATCCTCCATATCTTTAATTTCCTCTTCTACATCCTGTAATTGCATGCAGCGACTCTCTAGCATTGCCAAATAAGCGTCCTCGTCACTGTCCTTTTGTTGCGGTGCAGGTGCTGCCTGCGCTTTCAGTGACTCCACATAACGCTGAACAGCGCTTGCCAAATCATCGTCGCACTTCTCTCTAATGAGGGAAATCAAGTCAGATTCACTATAAATAGGTAAACCTTCATAAACAGTAGGTGACATTTTTTCTGCCTCACCATAATAAAAATCGAATAACATGTTTAATTACCTCCTTATCTTTCGTTAGTTATATATTACCATATAAACAGCGCACTGTCAAGTGTTTTTCGTAAATAATTTATATAACTTCTGCAAGGCACAAAAATTTGTGCCTTGCAAACATACACAAATTATTAAATTAAAATAGTTCCATAGTCTGTTTCTACGTAGCCGTCAAAACTTAAATCTCTTGCAAAAGCTTCATAATCAAAATAACGCTCCAAGTTTTCTGGCAGGTTGTAACAATCTTCTACAATTTCACGGGCTACGTCCTCTAAGTCCATATCGTGATAAAAAGTCGCCGTGTCATACTTATCAACAGCAATGTACAAATCACAGCCTGTAGCATCAACATAAGCTTCAAGCCATTCTTCGTCGCCTGCATCCTCTATATCCTGCAAATCTTGTGCAAGGTTATTTAATTCTTTTAAAGTCAAATCCCCATTCTCATAATCCCAGCTATTTTCACAGCTTACAATAATATAGCTGTCTTTTAATTCCTGTTCTTCACACGGCAAGGAAAGTTTAATTTCTTTGTCAGCATCTTTAACAATTACATCAAAATACATAATATAGCCTCCTTATTCTAAAATTAATTCATCTAAAATCTCTTTTTGTCTATCTGCATCAAATTCAGCGATATAAACCGCCAAACTATAAATATCTATCGCATTGTCAAACAACATATCATCTGTCAGTGAAAGAACATTGTTATCCATGTCAAGCACCAACCACGCATCCGATTGGGAGTAGGTATCGCCTACATATTGCCCTGCCAAAAAAGCATCCAATGGATTATCTGGCAACAAATTTATCAGATTTTCCATTGTGTTTTTGTAGACAACATTTTCAAGATAGCCCATACTTTCACAATAAGAGTTCCATAACTCTACAAGACTTTCAAAGTCGAAACCCTCTGTTTCTTTCAAAATCTTTAAAATCTCTTTTTCATTCATGTTTAAGTACCTCACTTTCATTTGTTGTATTCATTATAGCATAGTTTTTGATAACTGTCAAGCTGTTTTTAAAAAATCTTTTAAGTAATATCTTTTTCCGAATTTTTTAAAAAATACATCACCTTCAGCATTTTCATACAGCTTACACCATGAGAACCTTCCACGTTCTTCACCATTATAGAACGCTACCAGTACCACATCTTGTACATCATTAATATCAAAGATGCCTAAAGCATAAAATGCTGATAAAGAAAGCATTGCCAAAGGTCTACGTTTGTTTAATTTAAAAGTTTTCATTTTTATTACCTCCTTGCCTTTGTTGGTTATATTATACCATGCTATAAAAGCATTGTCAACTACTTTTTGTGATTTAATATTCTGAAAATATCGCCCCAAAAGAAAAGAGAGTAGTGTACACTACTCTCTAATGATATTACAATTTAATTTTGAAATGTTTAATAGCTCTAATGTGTGCCAAATCCTCATTAATATCCTCTAAATTCTCTTTTGACAAAACACACGGAGCTTGCAAAAGCACTGGAATACCTTCATTATAAAATAATGCAGGCTGTTTAGAACCGCTGCCATAAACTGTATCATATTTAATAGCTGCAGTAGCTTTCTTATCAATGGCTACTATATAAGACTCACTATCATTTTCGCCCTCAAACAGAACGTATTCTTTTTTGTAGCCTTTAAATACACCTAAGTACTTCAGCACGCAGGTTGCCTGCGTCATAACTCTATCAGTTAAGGCTTTCATGGAGTCAACATCTCTCTTTCCGTAAACACGTACTGTCGAATCCTCTACTTCATCTTTCGGGATGAAGTATTCCTGGTGGTTAAAAGCTGTCATAAGTACATATGCGTCATAGTCACTATACAAAATTGTGCTACGCTCAATAGAACTTGTCACTCTACTGTCAAGATTTTTTACAACAGCTTTTTTAATTTTCTCTTGAATTTTCTTATAATCGTTTTTCATGTTTTAAAACCCCTTTTCTTTATTGTAGGTTATCTCTAACCTTGTTTATATTGTAGCATACCTTTATGGATAAGTCAAGCACTTTTTTCACGCACTTTGAAAAATTTTTTCAACGTAGGAATATCCTTAATTCCAAAATCTGAAAAGTCTTGCAAAAGCTTTAATGCTTCTGCTTGCTTCAAGCGTTCTTGTTTATCGGGAAATCCGTCAAAATAATGTGTTACGCAGAAGTGTCCTCCTGTGTAAGTCAGACTAACTTGCCATAAATTAAGGCCGTCTGCTAAGGTTAAGAAAATCTTCTTTCCTTGTGTTTTGTTCTTGCTGTTAATAGGTCTTGCCATGTTTCATACCTCCTAAAATGATTATATAATGATTATACAACACTTTTCACTACTTGTCAACCCACAAAATCAAAATAATGATTATATGCGGAAATAAGATGCTTCCTGCCGTCATTAAACTCCACTATGTACATTAAGTTATCATTATCAAATTTAATAGATTTTAGCATAGATACTTTATAGCTGATTATAGCTTTATTGCCCTTCATTAAAACTACTTTCACTTCTTATAACCCCCTTAATAGCGGTATCCGTCTTTATAAAGCAACATACGCTTTACACCGCAAGCACCTGCTGGAAGTCCCCAACTATGGCAATCATGTGTGTTTCTGCGCTCATAGTGCGCCAACTTTTTTGTAAGCTGTTTCATACTTGCTTTATGTTTTCTGATACTTTTCATTTTCTGTACCTCCCAGGGATAATTTTGTTATTCTGCAATGTTTTCAAGGATACAACGCAGATATTGCTCATCTTCTCCATAAGGTAATTGCCACTTAAAATCATAACTACCATTGGGCAATTCTTGCATTTCATAGTCAACGCCTGCCAGATTGCAAGCGGCTATTGCTGCATAAATGTAACCACTACTAATAATAAGATATTCATATGTTTGTTCATATTTCATATTCCTTTACCTCCTAATTTATTTATTATCCCATACTTCTCTATATCTTGATTGTGCATATGCAATATTTCCGCCATCAATAATAATATACTCTATTTTGCTTTCACGCCCTCTTACAATAATTACATTGTGTTTATCAATTAATACATAACTGTGCAACTCATTCTCAATGAATGACTTAATTGGAATCATCTGTCTTTCACTCTGCACGTTTACAATATGCTTTTTATTCTGCTTCGCTTTCATTTAATAGCCTCCTTGTGTAATTGGTAGTACATTCATTTCCTTTAACTACCTTGACTATATAATACCATAGTTCTTATATACTGTCAAGCACTTTTTTATAAATTTGCAAGAAAAAATGCGGTAAAATAATTACCGCATAAGCTCTAATCATTATACATATCGTACAACAAATTTAAATGTTTTTCAAGGTTTAAATCAAAAAGCTCCATTAAACAATTAATTTCAATAATCTTTTTAGAAATTACTGTTTCATTTCCTCTATAAAGAGCAGTGTTAGTCTTTCCTGCTGCTTTATATTCTTTGCGCACCTGGTAAGCACGTTCTAAAGCAATCAAGCTATGATGCAGTTTCAAAAATGCTTTCTCTTTAACGTCGTTTTTCAATTTAATTCCTCCAGTTCTTCTACAAAATCATAAATACCAAAAAGGATAAAAGGTATATAAAATGCTCCTACCAAATACTCTCCGTGGTAAATCATCCACAGAGAGATTTGAGAAGTCAGCAGGATAAACACAAAGTATATAGCCAATAATAATTTATTCAATATTAATGTACCCCCAAGGTGTTTCCTCTACCCCTTCGGCAATTTCATTATACACCTTATCATGCAAGCTTTTTGTAATTGCCTCATTGTCATAAACATATGAGATTAAATCTTTGCCATAAAACTTGCAATGTTTTACCTCGTAATCTAAGTCATTGCAGCTCCAACAAAGGAAGTTATAAGGTGTTGCATAAAACAATGCGTTGATAAGGTCTTTATCATAATTATCATAAGCATACTCCAAGAAGTTCATAGCGTTTTCAAGAGTTACGCCGCCTCCCATATCGCCAAAGGAAGTCTTTGTAATAACTCCTTCAACTCCGTTTACATTTTTAATATTAAAGATGTGTTTCAAGTCTACTTTCAACTCATCCCAATCTGCATAATTAAGCAAGTTAACATTATCTTCCTTGCCGTTAAGAGTAATGTTTACATTAATAAATGCGTCTGTTTTCATTGTTAAATACCTCGCTTTCATTTGATGTGTCTATTATAGCATCTTAAAAACTGTTTGTCAACATTTATTTTTGAAAAAGCTTCAAAAATTATTCGGTACAAACATATTGTTGCAAAAACGCCGCTTATAAAAAGGTGCGCTTTGAATGTAAGAATCACAATAGCTGCCATACATAGAATTAAAATAAAAATAATATAATTCATTCTAACCTCCTATATAAATTCCCCTTATCAGTCTAACACGTCAAAGGGGAATTGTCAATTACAAATAGCTGTCTGTATCTAAACAATAAATTGCATCATACAATAAGTAGAAATCTCCTGCTTCCTTTGTAAATTCCCTGTCAAAATGATAATGTCCAAAGAACCATTTAAACTTATGATTTTTTGTACATAAATGTTTATATATCTTTTCTAATTGTTTCGTAGAAATTGTAGGCTGCACACTGTCAATACATCTTGCTACATATAAATCTGTAAGAATAGATGTAGGACAACAATGTGTTATAATGCAGTCTACATTGTCAGAATTTTTAATAGCGTTTTCAACTTCTACATCTTCAATCGTTTCCTGTTCCCACCAGGATAAGTTAGGCGTTCTAAGAAACTTATCATGTGACTCCGCTCCACCTAAAGCAAGGAATTTTTTGCCGTCAATGAGGAAGCTTTCACCACGTACTAAATGATAACATTTATTACATAGTTTTTGCACCTTACCTCCCCAACGCCTTGTAATTGGAAATTCTTTGTAATCGTTTAATCTTGCAAAATTTTCATGGTTTCCGTCGCAGAAAAGCACTGTACATTTAAGTTTTCCAATAAAAGCACGTAATCTTTTCTTCTCATCTAAGACACCCTTCTTTAAAGAAGAACGTGTCCATACCCAACCAAAATCTCCGCATATAATTAGGAAATCTTCTGATTTAAAATCAACCCCATTAAACTTCCAAGTATCAAAATTTTGGTGAATATCACCAGTAATATAAATCAATTAGCATCCCTCCATATTAAGTTTCTTCCACTTCTTAATAATTCCCTTCAAAGGAAATACACAGTATCCCATTTTTTCCAAGGAAATAAGAATGTGCCTTTTATCTCTTAAAGCAGGTTTATCATGTAAATGTCCATGAATATTTACATCTTGCGAAAAACGCTTTAATGGTTTATGTGTAAAAATGATATTAATTCCCATATAGTCCATTGTAAACGAATCACACGCAAAGTCAAAGACTTTCATAAAAGCTTCACAAGAATGTTTATCGTGATTTCCCCTAACAAGAATTTTTCTGCCATGCAATTTTTCAAGAACATTATAATCATTTCGCCAAGAAATATCTCCTAAGAGAATGACAATATCTTCATCCTTTACCTGCTTATTCCAATTTCTAATAAGCTTTCGTTCATAATCTTTTGGGCGCAAACCGCTCTCAATCATCATATCATGGTTGAAGTGCGTGTCAGCTACAAGATAAATCATAATATCCCCCTTATCTTCAAATAAAGCTCCACCGGCATATAAATAGACTGATTGTATGGGAGTAGCGTCACAGCCGTTAGCTGCTTCTTTTCCTCCGTTTCAAGCTCATTCCTATGTAGCTCGAATAAACAGTTAATTAAGGCATATAGTTGTTTAGTAGTTGTTACTTTTACAGTAATCATGTTACTGCCCCCTTTCTTTGATATATTAAGTATAACGCAATCTTCACAGAATGTCAAGCATCAATATTATATTCCTCTATATGCGCCAGCTTGCTTAAATCTAAATTGTAATTATCTACAAAATCTTTTAACAAACTTTCCCTCAACTTTCTAGGAAATTCAATAAAATATTCATATGTATTCATATTTAACCAGGCATTTGTTAAATCTTCTGTATCTGCCAAATTAAATACCATGCGTCTAAAAGCATCTTCATACTGTATTGGTATATCTTCTGTGTAAGACATTTTCCTATACTGCAAATTATGTTTAAAAAGTATATAAAAAGCTTTTTCCTTTAATGATGTAGGAAGTGCATTTAAAAACTTCCTATAAAAGGCACGTACTTTTCTATACCCATAAGCTCTACGCTCAACATTACTATAAGGCTTGTTGTAAAGACTATAATCAAAACTATCATATTGTTTATAGTATCTGGAACGCTTATGGTATCTGCTATAAGTATATGACCAGTCAGCCCAATCCCCATGTTCAAACATATAATCTTCTGCACTCATAAAATACCTCCTTATATGCTTATTATAACAGAAAAAGCGCACCATGTCAAGTGCGCTTTTATTATTTTACTTCTTCCCAAGCATGATAAACATATTCTACTTTCCGCACCTTGCATAATCTAATTGTAGAATCGTTCTTATTTAAAGTTGCACTCCAAGTAGTATCTTTATAAACAAAAATAGTATAACTAACATTGTTTGTATTTAAATAGGACTCTCCCTTTTCTAGCGCATGTGCTTGTACTGTGTTCCAAAATAATTTGCCCTCAATATCTGTAATTAGAATAGTACCCCCATTCTGAATCTTATTAAATATAATATCAAAGTTATTATCGTAGGGAAATTCTGTAATCAATTACACTTCACCACCTTCCACCAATATCGTAAAGCTTTTCCTTCGGGAACGTCTTTATCTTCAAGCCAAGCTCTTGCAATTTCAACAAATTTTACATCCTCTACAATACCTGCATAATCGCTTGCAATCATATTAAGTGTAAAATACCAATCAAATTTATTATATCTTTCCCAACTTAAACCAAGTTTTTCGGCTGCAGCTACACAAGCAGGGAATGTATAAGTTTCCCCTTTAGTGCCGTTTATATTATCCATACCTTGTACAGCTTCTGTTGCAAGCTCACTATTAAAATGCTCGCCGTAAAGATATGTATACATTGGATAAAAAGCTTTTTGCATAACAGGCTTTCCAACAACTTCTTCAAATTTTTTAAAGAAATTCTCTTGTTCAGTTTTATTAGAAAATTCGTCCATAATAGTATTAAAAAGTTTTAAAGTTTCCATATTTATACCTCCTTACGTGTATAGGCTGCACCTGCGTATAAATAAACACTGTCTTTTTGCTCTAATAAGCACTCTAAGACATATTCTTTATTATCAATCACTACTAAAACAGGTGCGTTCTTTTTACTAATATCTTTAAAAAAATCTTGCACAGTTTTAACACTTAAAGTATCTGGCGTTTTAGTTGGAGTATACATTAGTTATCACCTCTTTCCATTAAATACAGAAGATACAATGTGATACATGCAAAGGCGTAAGAACCAAACATGAAAAAGCAGAATACGTAATTTTCGTCCATTATTTCACCTCAATATAAGTCTTGCCAATTTTAAGTTCATTGCAAATTCTATTAAAGTCAAACACTGCTTCTTTATAGCTTGCATACTCTTTAGCTGTCGTAGTATAAAGCCCTGAAGTCCTAATTTTTAAAGCAGTGTTATTATTAGTATCAGTGCTTAAAAATACACTTATAACATTCATAAAAATCGTATTATTACAACGAAATATAAACATTTTAATTACCTCTTTCATATAAAGACTTGTTCATATTACAAAGTATTCCTTCTTTACGTGTTACCCATGCAGTAACGACATATCCACTCTTTGCAATAACGTAAACATAAGACTTAAATCTATCAACTCTTATGCTTATGCAGGCTTTTTCAATTACACCATTTTCAACATAAACCTCGAAAATATTACCCCTTGTTCTTGCAATAGCTGCATTTATTTGGGGAATTTTTGTTCTCCCCTTTTTGCCAAGTTGCTGCAAAAAGTGTTTTGAATACGTCAGTTGCGGCAAATTCTTCAAAAAGCCGTCTAAGTCTAAAAATACTGGAAAATATACATCTTTATGATACCGTTTCATAGTAACCTCCTTTTCTTTGTTACCTATATAGTACCACATTTTCTAAACATTGTCAAGCACTATTTTTTAAATTTATAGGTATTTATACCTACATTCATTTTTGAACGCATACAAGCCAAATCTGCGTGCCTGGGATATATAAATAAAGAGTGCTCCGTTAGGAGCACCCTTGCTAATTAAGACTTTTTAGCTGCATTTTTAACAGGAATTGCTCCTTTAATAGCAACATTCTTATTAACTTTTGCATCAATAGTATTTGCGTCTGCAATAGCTTTCAAATCTACGCCAGTAGCGGATTTCATAGTATCAAAAACTTGCGCCATAACAGTAGGGGTATTTCCTGCCAAAGTGCTAACATCACCATTGCCATACACTTTCATTTCCTTAATGTTGGAAAGCGGTGTTGCAATAGCCTTTGCAACTTCTGGGAGAACCTTAATAGCCATTTCAGCCATAGCTGCCTTGCCATACTCTTTCATAGCCTCTGCTTTTTTCTGCAAAGCTTCTGCTTCTGCCAAGCCTTTTGCTTTAATAGCCTCTGCTTCTGCCAAACCTTTTAATCGAATAGCTTCTGCTTCCTTTTCAGCACTATATTTCAAAGCCTCCGCTTGTTTTTGCTGTTTAGCAAGTTCTGCCTCAGCGTTTTGTTTAGTAACGAAAAGGTCTGCTTCTGCCTCTTTTTCACGGCGATATTTTTCAGCATCTGCTTGTCTGCGTACTGTTGCATCTAAGCTCTTTTCTTGTACCTTTGCTTCCTGCTCTTGCAAAGCTACTTCTTTTTCACGTTGCGCAATTTCTGCTTCTACCATACGTGTTTTAAGAATCTTATCTTGTTCTGCTTCTTTAATGTTGTAAGCTGCGTCTGCTTCTGCTTGCTTAATGTCTGCCTCTTGTTTAAGTTCAGACTTACGAATTGCAACTTCATTCTGTTTTTCTGCAATTTGTTTAGCACTGTTCATTTTTGCTTCATTAGCTCGTTTATCTGCTTCCGCTTGTGCAATTTGAACATCACGTTCAGCCTCTGCTTTAGCAATTTGAGCTTGCTTACGAATTTGTGCGATATTGTCAATACCTAAGTTGTTAATAGCGTCACAATCATCTGTAATGGACTGAATATTGAAAGACAATACTTCAATACCAAGTTTTCCCAAATCTTCAACAGCACTGGACTGTACTTTATCAGCAAGCTTTTGGCGGTCATTTACCATTGCTTTTAATTCCATAGAACCTGCAATATCACGCAAAGAACCTTCCAAAATTTGACGTGCAGTAACTTCGATTGCATCTTCATCACGATTTAAGAAGTTGACACATGCAAGTTTAATGCTTTCAGTATCATTCTTAATCTTTACAGTAGCAAAAGCATCCAAGTTGACGTTGATATAATCAGTTGTTGGTACAGAATCTGATGTATTAACATCAACATTTACCAAACCAAGATTAATATAGTCAAGACGCTCCAAGAAGGGAATTTTAAAACCTGCTTTACCAATATAGATACGTGGCTCTTTAGAGAAGCCACTTACAATACCTGCCATATCAGTAGGGATTTTAAAATAACCCTTTGTAAAAATAATCATAAGTGCAAATAAGATAATAATTCCTGTAATAAGTACCAATTTAAATTCTCCTTTATTTTAAAAATGTTTGTAGATTATAAGAGTTTTTAAATCGGCGGTGAACGAATTAACATAAAACACCTCTTATTCCTTAATTTCATCCTCCATAAACCACTCAAATGTTAAATTGTACTCTGTCATAAGTAATGCACGTGCAATAGTATCAATAGGCTGGTGCATTACCGCTTCATAGACGCAGGCTTCAATACTTCTATCCATATTTTCCACAGCCATAATAGTACAGTGAAGTAATTCGTGAATTAAAACAAGTTCTTCACAATGTTTAAAAACAAGGTCTACATCCGTACAATGCGAGATTGTAATTATGGCTGTTTTAGTTGAATGAGTAACATTATTAATGCCGTCACAAGTATCGTTACCCTCTTTAATAGCCTCATCTACAAGTTTTGTTTTAATCAGCCAATCATTTAGCTGCAAAATTCCTTGCCATTTCCGAGTAGCTTGTTGCAACTCTTTCTCATCTTTAAAACACATAATTGGTTGTTTCATTTTAAGCTCTCCTTTTCGATTGTTGCACGAATATTAGCAATAGCCTTATGCAAGTAGTCAAGTTCACCACTACTGCGCCACATATCTATACAGAAACTTACTGTCGCAGCCAAATTTGCTTTCTCTACTTCGGTTTGCCATGTCATTTCTATCACTCCTTACTTACATAATGATTCTTTAATGTATATCTTGAATCTACATCCATTATAACACAGCTTTGAAAAGCTGTCAACAGGAATTTTAAAGATTGATTGAAAATTTTCATTCTCAGAACTTGTATCAATACATATAAGAAATTCCTTTGAAATATAGACTACAAAACCATAGGTAAAATCCTCACCCCCCTCATCAATAACAATGCGAACAGGATAATGATTTGAAGCATAAATACAACTTGCTAAGAATTTTAAATTGCCAGTATTTACTACCAATTTATCACTTGACTCTGTAAGTATGTATTTAGGAAACTCTTTTTTACGTTTAATTTCAGTTACCGAGATTTTCATTTTCAATCACCTATAATAAAAGCCTTTCTGAATGTGTCTTTATTATAACACACTCAAAAAGACTTGTCAACTACTTTATTCTTCTTTTAGCAAGAAAGTTGGGGAAATCGCTTTAAAAGAAATCCCCTGCTCATAATTTCTGCAAACAATACCTTCACGCTCTTGTGTATCAAGTAATACACTTTTACCACTCGCAAGATTGTTTAAGGTCTGTAAATCACTTGGCACATTGATACGCTTATAAACTACTGGCACTGTTTTAATGCGAAATTCTTTAAGAAGCTCTTCCATTTTTACTTGTGAAACTTTAATGCCGTCAAGGATTAAATTATAAGCATAAAAATCATACCCACTAATCTTATATTTATTAGCTTGAATATTTTGTCCAATAATTTCACCTTGTAAAACAACCTTTCTAAAGCCAAAGCAATCTTGAATCTCTTTTAAAGCTTCTTCAATCTGAAAACGTCTTGCAGTTTCCCAATAGGGCGAATTATCTTCCTTACGTAACCAAATATTTCTACTACAAACGCCAAAAGTGCCGCCATCTAAAAAGAAGGTTGAGGAACAATTATGAGTTAAAATACTATGTACAAAATAATTATGGTTATCTTGAATAGTTAAATCATACATATGCTTGCCGAAATGACCTGCTTCAAACCCTTCAATGGAGAGAATTTTTGTAGGTAAAATATCTTGCACTTCTGTATTTACACTATTTAAAGCGCATCCATAACTTCTATACTGTCCTGGTAATTTATATCTCATACTTTCGCATACATAGGGGGCAATTAATTGTGCAAATTTAAGAGTAGATTCCACAGAGAAATAAATAACATATCCCTTATAAACTTCTTTATCTCCAATAAACGCCTCTAAGCCAAAGCGATTACGTAAAGTTTCTACTAGCATTTTGATAGTATTTAAATCATATGCTTGCGTATTTAAAATTGCTTTTGGTCGTAAAGTACCTGTTAAAAGGCTTCCGTCGTCCATATACCAAAATGCCAATGACATAGGGGTTAAAGCATCACAATATTTCTGTGTTACCGCAAATTTACCATCTACCAAACAATAGTCCTCAATAAGTCTACGAACACCTTCATTGGAACGTAAAATACCATGTTTAATTACACTGCCATATCCACTTAAAGTATCCTTTTGTTCAATAAAAAGATTTCCAAAAAGCTGCTTCTTATAATTAAAATATTCTACTTGTTTTTCAGAGTGCCCAAACAGTACAGTTAAGTAAGATGTACTTTTTCTATTACCATTAATGCTACTATCTCCCAGTAAGCAACCTAAGATAATACTTTGAATATCGTAGTTAATAACAGAAAAATAGTGCATCAGAGTATCATCTAAAGTAAGCTCATCTGCTTGCTTCCAGCCGTCCTGTGTTAAAAATTCATGGTTAGAAGTACACTCAATATATTTAGGCTTATTTCCCTTACCACGACTTCCCACACCAATACGATATGTAGGCTTTGTACATAAGATTTTATGGTAGTCCACAATAGGTTTAAACTCACAACATTTGGATTCTTCATTATAAGTAAGAACTTCTACATCAAGTTTTTCATTTACAATTTTACCTATTGGCAAGAACCCTTTATTTGTAATTACACTACTTCTGTATGAATGACAGCCGTCGATTTTCTCCGTGCAGGTTAGCGGAACACTATCAGAACGCCATTGTTCAAGCTTATCAGTAATATTTTGCCAGCGTTCTTCATCAGTCTTGCTTGCGATGTAAGTAGGGAACTTTTCATTCTGTACATGAAATTTTGCATATAAGCGTCTAAACCAACGGAAACGCATTAAAGGCTTCCATAAGAATGTGAATCTTCCTTTTGGGGCAGCAACTGCCATGATTTTATTCTCTGCTTCAAGTTGCGGGTCAAATTTTGTAATATTCAATACTTTAGTTACATCTTCACCAATAGCGTACTCTTTATTTGGCAGATAACTTAAAGGCAGAATCAAACCTTGTGAAATCTGTTTGCGTAATTTAATAGTCTTAATGCGGTACTTTCTGTCTTTAAGGAACGCAAATTCTGGTCTTGCAGGGAGAACAGAATCTACTTCAATATACACTACTTTATCGCCTTGCTGAAAGTTGTCACTCTTACTTACAACACATTCCCAACCTTTTACAGTTGCTTTTAAAATTCTATCTGCATTTGGAATAGGCTCTAATTTATCTATAATTTCTACACTTGCTAATTTTCTCATTTAACTACCTCCGCTTCTACTGTTTTTTCATCGTCTGTATCTTCCATAAAAATTCGTTCTAAAATGCCACCAGATTGGGGATTCGCACCATGAACAACAGTTTGCTCAATACTACCACCTTTAATTTTTGTTTGTGAAACCATAACTGGCCGTCCTTTTACTTCGTCTTGCAACTCTTTTAACTTAGTTAAATACCCAAAAGCATCCTGCATTGCCTGTGAAGTAGCCTTTGTAGGTGTTCCACCCATAGCTGTTTCAAGCATAAAGGCTTTTTGAGCACGTTCTATTGCTAAATCAGCAATAGCCGTCATTCCCTGTATAACATCTTCTTGTTCCCTGGTATTAAATCTACGGAACATTTTATCATATGCACAAATATACCCTGCTTGGTACTCTGTACAGTTTGCTGCCATTACGCATCTATCACAAGAAAGTCTAGGCAAAGCCCTTGTGGAAAGCTTTTTCTGTCGCTTAACCTTTTTGATACCTTTTAAGATATTGCCATTTTTATCATAAATTGGTTTAATACCCTGTTCTATTAAAGCTTTTTCAACATCATCTTTATCATATCCAGAAGTTAATAATGCAGGTAGAAGTTCTCCACACTCTTCCCTACTCATTTCAACCTCTAAATACTCTTTCTCTGTAATATAGTCCTCACGTTCAAGTGCTATACGCTGACCTTCTTCTGGATTCTGCAAATTTGACAACTCGTTTCGCATACCGTCAACATGTTCTTTGAAAGCTTCTTGCAAAAACTTTATACACTTATCTTTTGTATTATAGTTTGCACCTGTTGCACCAAACATTGCACATAAACCTACAAGGTCGTCAAGTTCATAGTTCTTGGCTTCTTTAGGCTCATTTAGAAAAATATAAGCATCATGTAAAATTGTTTCACCTGCTGTTTGAGGAATGTTTGTATCAATTCCTGCTAGTTCTAAGCGTTCCTGCCAATCTTGCATATCCCCTTCAAACCATGCTGCATCTGGAATAGAGTATCTAGTATTTGAACGTGCTTCCCAATATTTTTGTGGTCGCATAACATTTTTAACGTATTCTTCAAACTTCTTATAGCTAATGGCATTTGCTTTTATAAGCTCATAAGGAGATTCTATTTCAAGCAACTTCTCCTTTAACCCCAACGCCTTTAGCTTTTCCATGTATTCCGTTTTCCATTGCTGCTTTTCAAGGTGTTTCATTTGCCCTGCTTCAAAGTAGGTAATTGTACCAAATTGCGCACCTGTTAAATACGTAGTAGAGTCTGCGGAAAAGAATGGATAACTCAATAATAGTTTATTGCCTGTAATTGCAAAACCATGAATAGCGGATTTATACCTTTTAGCTATTTGGAATAATTGTGAAATGAGATTTTCCCTTTCCCCCATATCCTCAATAGTATGCTTTATCTCCATGTACGAAAATCCAACATATGGATGCTGTTTACAAAGCTTTTCAAAATGCGATAAATCTTTATCTAAATGATAAAGATAAATAACATTTATTCCTTCTCTTTCTAATGGGTAGAAATACTTTTCACGCCAACCTTCTACAATATCCTCGCCAACAATACTATCAATATCAAGTTCCACGCAGGCAAAGATATAGTCACGATACTCACGTACAAAGTTAACATACTTTACTAAATAATCTTCCCACCATTCAATGGTCTTATTATTAAACTCTTTATCATTAAAAAAAGTATAAGCACCACTATCAATTAAGACTTTCATTCCTCTATGGGACTTTAAGCGTTTTACAATTTCATCTAATCCACGTTTACGAATATACTTATAGGAAAGTAGCACATTCTTTGTTACAGAAGATGCTACTTCCCAGTTTTCTTTAGGCTCAACGCCTGATAATAAAAGCGTAAAATCACCTTTCATTTTTAATTACGCCCCCAAGGTGTGATTCCTTTTCTATTTTTAGTTTTCCAAGAAGTTCTATTCATAAATCTATAATATGGATTCGTTTGTAAATTATTTGTGTCGCCTGTTCTTCCCTGCTTAACACTTAAAAATCCACCTTTAGTCTTTTCAACACTTCTTGCTGCAATTTTAATCTGCGGAACAGAATTTTTCTTCTCCGAATTAGATTTATTTGCCAATTTCATTCCCCTCCTTCAAAAAATAACTAGGGTACATATGCGCTGCACGCCATTTACAATTCTCACAAACACCGCAAGGCTCGCCATTATCAGAAAAGTTACATGAAAAAGTATCCTCTAATTTTACACCAAGCCTGCATCCAATCTTGAAAACATCATCTTTTGTAAGGTCTATGAAGGGTGCCAAAACTTTAACATTTGGAAATTCAATACTTAAAAATGAATTAAGAGCCTCTAACCATTTATGTGTACAGTCTGGGTATCTAGGAAAATTCTTAATAATTCCTAAATAAATATTTAAAGGCTCTCCAACATAAAGCTTTGCAATAATATCCATTACAAATAGAGTGTTTCTGTTCGGAATGTAATCTTCACCTAATAAATGTAAGTTAAAGTGTGCTAAATAATCTACATCATTATTAAACTTTTGTGAAAGACATTTAAACTCATTTAAATTATATGTGCCACCTTCAACTTTAGTATAAAGCGCATGATAAACCTTTAAATCTAAATGCTCATCTTTTTTCAGATAATCATAAAGTACGGTACTATCATACCCACCACTCATACATATAATATTAGTCATTTTATTCCTCTTTTATAATATAATATCTAAGACTTAATTCTAAGCTTTTCTTTAGAAGAAATGTATTACTGCCAAAGATAATGACTGAAATATCCCCAAAAAGCATATCTAAGTCTTTAAAATCGTCTTTAGTACACTGTACTAAATGTATATCATTCTTACCTGCCCAATCCTTTAAAAATGGTTCTAAAATGGGGGGAATACCCCCCACGATAACGCAAGTTCCTTTAGAACCATTAAAATGAAAAGATAAAACATCTAGCACATGATAACTTGTTCCTTTAAAATTTTCAAAACTCGCGATGACGTACATTTTTATCCCTATCCTCACAAATCGGTACAACTGCTTTATCATCAATATACACATCTGCATGGATTTTTCTTGCACGTTTTGAACCTTCCCACGATTTAAGTTCATTTGGAAAACATTGCTTTACTTGTGGCAAATCATCATTTACTGCATCAAAGATTAGGCCTCTATAAAGGCACCAGCGTAGTGCTTCTTGTAAAAGCTCACCCTCTCTGCAAGTCCACAAAATAAGTTTATGTCCCTCACGCTGCAATTCCTTGCAAAGGTCTGTGGCAGGAATAAATTCCTCAATTTTTGTCTTGTCAAGCATGTGTGTAGAAAGCTTTTGCTCTTCCCCTATGTAGGGGTATCGACTATTAACTAACGTACCATCAAAATCTATTGCATAAATCATTCTGTACACTCCACTGTACGAATACCATGCGCCCATGTATCTACAATTTCTTTAATACTATCATAGGTAATACCACCTAGGATTGTTAAAGCTGTAGAACATTCATCCTGCGCAACAGGGCATAATTTCTTATCGTCCCAAGAATTAAAATGATAAAGATAGTAATAGTGCTCTTTCTCACCACCAAAAAACTCTAAAACATAAATTGGTTTACCACAAACGGGACATTTAAAATAACCAATAACTTCTTGCTCTCCCCAAGGAAACAAGATATTCTCTTTTTCAAGATGTATAAATTCCATTGAATTACTCATTGCGCAGTACCCCCTGTGATTAAATAGCTCATAGGCAACTTAGTTACACATTTGCAGAACCTCTGCCATTCCCTAGACTTGTGATGCTGTCTTTGTGCATACATCGTTTTAAGCTGCAAATAGTTTGTTGTCATTCTTGCGGTTAAATGCAAGCCCATAGGAACATTACACATCATGGTGTCAAAATCAATCTTGCCCTCAGTGTAATCTTGAATTGCTTCAACTAAATTAAGCTTTGCTGTTTCAGTAACAGTAGTATCACACATTTTATCAATATCCATTTTTGTAAGGCAATGTACTTTACTCATTGAGCTTACGAAATCAAACCAGTGATAACGCTGTGCCTGCTGCCACCAATATTGAGGTGCATTAACATCCATTTGCACAATAATCCCCTTTAAAAAGTTATTATGCCCAGTTCCTGCAGCCGTACTACCAAGCTTTAAAGCTCTTCTAACATGCGCACCTGCTTTTACAGTTCCACGCATAAAAATGTCTGCTGCTACATTAGATACTCCACTTTCAAATTCTTTTTCGGTAGGAGGCTTTGAAAGCATTGGATAGCCGCTTGCATAAATAGACTCTTCCAGTCCATAAAGTTTAACATTAGTAATTAGCACTTTTTAGAACCTCCGATAACTGCTTTCTGAAATTGTCTTAAATTAAAAGCTTGAAAAATAGCAGGCAATTCTCTCTTTTTAGGTTTAGTGTTCCAATTTTTAGTGTGTAATCTTTTTTGCATTTTTAAATCTCCTTTTTAAATAAATCATTAAGCACTCTAGGAACGTAGACACGCTCGCTTTGTGTTTTAACCAATGCTTTTTTCATGTTATTAGTTGTTTTGCCTAAATTTACCTTTAAATTATGTGAGCCAGAAAGAAATTCTGCCAAAGGCTGTGTAACATCTAGGAAGTCTTTATCCTCTCGTCTTTTTTTGCTAATATCACGCATTAATTGACAAATTTTAGTGCGCGTACTGCGCTCCGTAGGATAATTCAACTCACAAAAATGTCGAATATCCCCCAAAGCGCAATCATTCTCATGTACAGCATCATATCGGATTCTACGCTCCGCTTCAATGGCTACAATTAGGTCTTTAAAATCTTCTACAATTTTTACTACGTTTTCTTTAGTGTATTCCATAGCTTACCTCCTTATGTGTATATTATAGCACACCTTAAAGGTATTGTCAACACTTTTCTAAAGCAATTTATGTAACTTTAAACCTGCTCTTGCATTTAAACGGTTTTTGGTTAAGAAAGTTTCTATCTTTTTAAAAATGTTTAAATCGTTTTTAAAAGGATAAAGTGTAACCATAGCAGACGTTGGATACTTCTTTAAAACCCTCTTTACATAATCAAAGTCAGAATCATCTTTTATCACGAATTTAACTTCATCATTACTATGTAATAATCTTAAATTATTTAAGATATTTTCATTAGCACAGTTTATAATTACATTGTAAGCATAAGTTCTGTCATACAAACAATCTTCTAAAGGGATTCTACAAGACGTTTCCATAGTTACAATATATGAGTATGCTAACAACTCATATACAAGTGTATAACTATCTTCCTGCAAAAGCGTTTCACCTTTTATACAAACATGTCTGTTCCCTAATTTATTTACTTTTGAGAGAATCCTATCTATTGACCAATCTGTGCCTTTGGCTAAATCAATAGGCTCTTGTATAAAAGTCGTTGCATATCCTGTGTACCTGCCCTCCCCCTGTAAAGCCGAATAAATTTCACATACTTTCACTTCGCCCAAAACCTCCCCAGTCAAGCTTAACTATCTTACCATTTTTAGTACCAAAATTTTCTAAGGTGCTGTCCTCCAATAAAAAAGCAAGCTCATCACCTGTAACTTTATTCTTAAAATAAGCTCTTATTAGATTGGCGCAATCAACACTGCTTAAAGACTTAGCTAAGGGCTGCACCCTCTCCATTACATTGCACCAACCAAAAGGGAATGAAATATATAATTTAGCTAAATATTTGCTTTTATTCCTATATTCCCACTCCTTTAAGTTTTGCTTACGTCCGTGGTATGGAAAACGTAAGTATGGGAATTTAATAGCAAGATTTCCTATTAAAATTACATACCTTGAACCACCACGTACAGTAGTAAAAAAATTATCGTACATCTGACTCCTCCTAATAAAAATAGCCCCTATATAGGGGCTATAATCAATTCAAACTTATAAAAAGTTTGATAACTGTTCTTTCTTCACCCTCTATAAAAGCGGTATCGAACCCTGGTCTTACAACCAAATCCCTACCATTAGAGGCTAAAAATCCACGAGCAACTGCAACTGCTTTAACTGCTTGGCTTACTGCTGATGCACCACAGCAATTAAGTACAACATTTGCTGCTACGGTTTCTCCGTCACCCTTTACAGTGTGTGCAATACTTCCTGCAAGCTTTTTAACATTGCTAGTGCTGCTTACTCTGAAAATTACTTCCTTCATAACTAAAATTCCTTCCCATAATTTCTACACGTTTATACAATGATTTTTCTAAGATTATAGCCGTAATTATTCAATTATAGTTCTACTTTATTATTATATCACAAAATTCTTGTTTTGTCAATACCCCTTACTAAAAGTTTTTTATCCACAAGATTAAAAAAGTCTTTTAGTTTCAACATAATAAAGTCCTCGGACTTATATTTTCCCTTTTCTTGCGCTTGGTGCATAACTAAGCAAGGGTATTTACCGCTGATACAATCATCTTCTGCCTGCTTAAACCAATCTTGCACCACTTTCCAACCTGCTTTCCTATTTTTAAGTTCTAAATGAAGTGCAAAATCTACATTATCATCTAAACACACAACGTCGCCACGCAATGTATTGCTTTCTAATTCCTTTTTATATCCACCGCTTGAAGGTGTGCGCCCAAAAGTTAGGGCAGGGAATTGTTCCTTTAAAAATTTTACTATCTTACGTTCATAAGTAGCACCTTTTGTTTTGGAACTTCTTCCCCGCTTACTGTACCCTAACTTCTTTTTTAGAAGCGCAATTTCCTCACTCTGCGGAGCGTGTTCTTCAAGGAAAGCAATTTTATCCCTTAATAAATCACTGTTACGCATTAAATCGCCCATTTCTACTATTATCTTCAAAATCTTTTAAACGACGTGTAAGTTCTCTGCTTACAAGGAAAGTGCCATCATCTAAACTATCCATAATATCTTTTAAAAAGTCAAAGCGTTCTAAGGAATACTCCATAGTTGCACGAATTTCACTCGCCTGCTCATCTTGATAAACACGCAGTTCTTTTTCTGTAACACTCATCTTTGCTGGGGCAAGTGAGAAAACTCTACATTTTTCTCTATCATATGCGGACTTTGCTTCCCTATAAATTGCTCTAGCTTGACTTGCTAAGGTGCGCACATACATTCTCTGCTGCGTAATTGCATTTAAGTATTTGCTAATCTCATTAGTTGGCAATTCTGTTAAATCTTTAGGAAGCTTTAAATACTCTGCATCTACATTCTGATTGTCAAAAGTGTTTACTCCTGTTTCTTTTAAAAATTCTTTAATTCTATCTAAGTTTGTTTCCATATTTGAGTATCCTCCTTAATGATAATTCGTGCTGAACATTACACCTGCGGCATGTGTTTTTCCGTCAGACATTACCCATACATGAGCGGGTGTTTTCTTTACACGTACTTGAAAAAATCCCGCAGGTTTGTTATTACTTGTGTACCCCATGCCTACCCCCCATGCAGGTTCAAGAGCTTTAGTTTTTACATCCAAAGTATACAGGCTCTTCTGGTTAAACTCTAAATAATCTTTACCATACTCATATTTAGAACTTGTTTTTGGCTTAATTTCTGCCTCTTTACCATTAATACTGACCTTTACGGTATCTTTAGTATTTACAACCAAGTCTGCGTCTTTAGGGCTGACTTTTTCTTTTGCAGTAACTGTATTAATCGTTTCTTTCTGTACAACCTCATGTATGACGGGCTTCTCTATAACCTTTTCAACCTCTTTTATTTTGGGATGTGTGTAGAAATATACACATCCCCCAAATAGGGCTAAAATCAACAAACTAATTAGAAACTCTTTTACTGATAAATGTGGAAATACCATTTAAAGCACCTGCTGTAACAAATGTCCATAATACCCAAAAAACAACATTAGCAAAACCCGTGAAGAAAGAAGCTCCCCAAGCCCCAATATATATCAAACTTACAATAAAGACTAATGCACCCAATACTGTGGTCAAAACAGTAATAAGAATTGCAAAAACATCTAGTAACTTTTCAATCATAATTAGCACACACCTTTCTATAATGACAACCATTGCACATAAATGTCTTTTCTGCTGCTGGGACTTTTCGTTCCCTAACAGCGTCGTTTATAGCCGAGAACTTTTTAAGAGCTTTAGTAGTGGCTGCCTTATCTGTATAAGCAAACTCTTTCAACTCTTGTGTATCCTTATTCTCATAGAGAAATATAACTTTTTTTACAGGTTTTGGGTATTTTTCTAAAAAATCAAGAGTGTTCTTAAAATCTTTAAACCTGCTATTTACCTTATCCTTTTTAAAATGCACTTTTCCGTCTAAAGAGGTAGTATCTTCCAAAAAAGAATCTAGTTTGTATAAATACTCTTGTTCTAACTCTTTGCGCTTTCCTAATAAGATTAAATTACGCATAGTATTTAAACAATACATGTAGATACTTGCTTGCATCTTGTGTTCTGGCTTTGCATCTTTAAGGCCTGCAAATCCCATAGAATTAATACTCTTAATTTCGAGCACTGCAATAGACTTATCTTTATCTAAAAGCAAACCATCCGTCGTTCCCATAATTTGATAAGCTTTATCATATAAAGGGGCTTCATCTGCTAAAAGAACTCCGCTTTGCAGAAGATATTTCTGTAAACGAATATGTGTATAAGTACCATTATCAAAGATTCGCTGTAAACGTGGTTCGTTACTAGGAAAATCTGGCGGTAAACCTATACGACCAAAGTAGACACTTCTACTACAATAACCAACACTACTAGGGCTGTTCCAACCATGCCCCCTATCGACACCTGCTTTTAAATTACGCAAAGTTTCTTCAATAGCAGGGATAAGTAACTTGTCCGCTGTATCATTGGAAATTTTATTAATATTTTTTAAGCTTCCTTTTATCTTCATCTGTACCTCCATCTATATAAAATTGAAAATCTGTTAACCTTATTAAACCCCAAGCATTACCATTTACATCAATTTCTCTAAAACCTTCAAATAAACCCTCAAAAATATCCTGTGTAATCTTTAAAGAGCTACTACACTTTAAAGATGTTTCCGTAACTTCTGTAAAGAAATCATAAACCCTAAAAAGTATAAAGTCACCAAGAGAACACCGAATAGCGAGTAAAGGAATCCTACCACTTTTCAATGCCTCCCCTCTAATCTTCTCTACAATCTTTGATTTTAAGATGTAGTAATTTTTCCTAGTAGCTTTGCACTCTATCTGATAAAGAGAAGTAACTACATCTGATTTTGCCATCCAAAGTGCTCCACTAGCAATCGTGGTTTTGCCGTTGAGAGATTCTGCAATGAATCTCTCATGGGCTTCACTCATCTTCTTATTTTCAGTTTGTACCATCTTCGGGACTCCATAAAAGACAGAAATGTCTGTCACCCTCAGTAACAAGGTCAAACTCTGTAACATTACAATTTGTGCAACTCTTAAACTCATCATAATATTTACAACTTTCGCACCTTGCAATAAATTTAGCACCTTTTTTTATTCTTTGTGCCAATTCTTTAGTATATCCCCTCTTAAAAATATTAATCAACCCCTATAACTTCTCAACAATCTCCATAAACAGTTCTTGGTTTTCTCTTAATTTAGCAACTACATTATCCTGTCCTTGCCCCAACTGTTCACCATTATAATAGAACCAACCACCACGGCGCTCAATCAAGCCTTTAGACATTGCAAGAATAACTAACTCTTTGCCTGTATCAATGCTTCCTCTTGGAAGTAGTGCATCATCTACATAAAGGTCATATTCTCCGTCACTAAAAGCCTTACCTGTTTTATTTTTCTCAATCTTCCATTTAATAACTCTTCCCACGGTTCTAGCGTTTACGCCAGTACCCTCACGAATAATATCACCTACACGTGTGCGAATTTCAATAGCATTAGTGAATTTTTGGCTACTGCCCCCAGGTGCGTACAATGGATTACCATAAGCACCAATCTTTTCACGTAACTGATTAATTGCCAATAAAGTAGTAGGCAATTTACCATTTCTTTCTAAGGAGTTGTTAATACTTTGAAACTTGCCATGAAAAACATTTAAAGCCTTTGCCCTAAGTCCCATTTGTACAGTGTCCTCTTGGTCTGTTTCAATCTCTTTAGTAGGTAGCATTGCTGCAATACTATCAATGACAATAAATTCAACCCCAGCACGTTGGAGAGCACAAGCAAGGTCTAAAGCCTGTTCCATACCCTCTGGCTGTACAAAGATTAATCTGTCATTATCAATGCCGTGGACTTCACCCCAGTCTGGGGAGTAACTGCCACATTCAAGCTGAATAAGTGCTGCGGTTAAAGGAGTGTCACCGTCGTCTGCAACAACCTCATAAGCATCTGCACCTTCCCCAACCAATTTTTTGCGCAGATTCTGCACAGCAGCAATAGCTTTATAAGCAAGTAAGCTTTTACCACTGCTTTCCTGCCCAGCAAGTGTGATATAACGCCCACTTGGAAGTCCACCGCCCAATGCGTCATTTAAACCAACACTGCCTAATGGAATTTTAAAATTCATATCTTCTCTAATATTTCGTCCTAATCTTATTGCATTTGTACCAAACTTCTTATTAATATCTTTAACTAATTTATCAATTTCTACCACTATTTTCACCTCTTATTTTGCATCATAATAACTATGCCCATAATCTGGAACTGCCTCCAAAGGAATTGTCAGATTAATTCCACGGTTCTGTAAGCAATGTTCCATATGATATTGTAAACGCTCCATTCCAAGTTCCACGTATTTGGTTGGGCACATTAAGCCTAACTCATCGTGTACATTCAAAAATAAGTATGCACCTATTGCTTTAAGCACTGGGTCGCGGTCAACATCTAAGGTGGCAAACATTGCTACGTCCCCACCACTCAGCTACCCACATATTTCTATGTGGACTCGACTATATCTTCTAAGACTGCCACTTCCATCCGTAACTCATCCTCGGATGTACTCCCCTACAAAGGGGATAGTCTGTACACTTTTATAACTGTTTCCAAATATAACCTTTATAAATAAAATCTTCGCCACGCTCTGTTGCTTCGCAAGCCCTCTTTATCCATCTACCATCCGCTTTACCTATAAAACGTATAGCCTCACGTTTACTAATGAACTCTCGTACAAGAGTGCCATCAAGGTTGAAAATTGCAACAGGCTTACTAATCAATTCATTATTATGCCTAAGACGTGCTATATTTTCTGGGGTTCGCATTTTATCTTTATATACCTCCTTATTACAAGCCTCTGAATGTCTGCATCCAACTAGGGAGTCATTCATGGGATTATTCCGACCACCCCAACCCATATTATAGCCGCCTTCACTGTGATGTGAATGTAAACGCTTTATATAGTATTCCTCCCTTGCATCTGCATCAGCATCATCCACAGTTTCAAGCAAAGTTATTGTAAAGTTAGAAGCACCATATTCATGTATAGCGCAACTGATTAAAGTTCTAATGCCACAATTATAATTGCATTTGTGTTTACGCCAACGTGCTTTATAACCTTGCTTAGTCTGCCCAACATATTTTTGTTGTGTTATATTATTCGTTATTAAATAAATATCTTTCATTTTCCTCCTTAGAGGAAACAGTTATACTTAGCACGGTATTACCATATCCTTTTTAAAGGACTTAGGCTCTCTTACCACCTTAGCCTTACGACTTAGTTGACCGTTAGCCATATTACTATGACACCTTTGAGTAATGAAGTTCAACAGTTAAGGGCAATGATGTTTACCCTGGCTCATTACATTTACCGCCACACGTTCTAAGTAGGAAGCTACTTTCTTATCACTGCTGTTAATATCCCATAAATGCCTTTTATGCCCACCAAGAGTCTTTACAAACCCATTTGACTGTGCAAAACGTATTACAGCTTTATCATAAGTATGCAAACCATAAAAACCTTCAAAATAACGGTCAATGTATTTCTGTGCTGTCTTTTGGTCTACATCCAAATTCTTACTTACTGCAACAGAAGTGCCGCCATAATCTACAGCGAAGCCAATCTTCTTTGCAATTTGCCTTTTAGCAGGCTCACGCTTCTTTACGTCATTCGGATTCATGTTTGCAAGTTCTGGAAAAACGATAGTTGCAACTGTACCATGCGGGTCTAAGTTCTCTCTCAGCATCTTTAAAAGCATTTTATCCTGTGACAAATGCGCCGTTAAATACTTCTCCAAAGCGTGATAGTCACAAGCTATTACACTGTAACCTTCATCAGCTACGAATAGCTTTCTTATTTCAAACCGTTCCCAAAAGTCAAAGTAGGTTCTATCTTCCCCTGCTTTTGGCTCTTCTAGTGGGTGCGGCAGCTGCTGGAGATTGATATACTGGCTGCTCAACCTCCAACTATCTGTATTATGGCTGATAAAAGGCATTGAAATAAAACTATGTGTCCTTGGTACTACAAAATCATAAACATCATTGAAGTCCTCAGAAACTTCTTTAACACGTACATACAACTTATGTTCATCTACAACAGTATACCCATTATGACGCACTTTTTTAGGTCGTACATGAGTAATATCTATATACTTGCAAGATTCTACAAAACCAATTTCATTTTTAAACTTTTCATATTCTTCATTATATAAACTTAAATGAAAAACATTTAATGTCTTACTTGTATCTTGACGTATAGCAGATACAATTCCCATGTTAAGTAGTATTTCCTGTAAGTATTTCGCAGAAACATGATTACTTAACGTAAATTTTAAGTACAACTTACCAGGCTCTTTTAAAACGCAAGAATCTAAAGTCATACCACGAATAAAAGCCTGTACTACACTTTTAGGGGATTCTAAGATAATACTTGGAATAACCTTGTTGGTACAACCCCTCTGTAACATCAAAGTATCCTCTAAAGGCGTTAGCATTTTTGATGTAATTTCAATGGTTGCACTGTTTTCTTTTGTGTATACCTTTGCGTCTATACCAAATAACTTGCTACTAAGCTCTTTTAAACGCTGTACCACATCAGAATTACCATTTGTGAAGTTAAATGTAAAAGTACCATTAGTATCTACAATGCAGCCATCCGCATAATACATTCCCATAAATTCCGCAACATCCTCATCCAAAACAGCAGGTAAAGTTGCTTTTTTAGTAATATGCCCTCCAGAAGGAATATCTTTATAAGAAAGCTCTTTGTATTCCTTTGCAAACACATTATAATTATAAGGTACTATAATATGGTCGCCTACTTCTATATCCGAAACTTTCTTCCAACATTCGTTTTCAGAAGTCCCTTTATATCTCTTAAAGCGAGTATTATTTTTTATCTTATGATATTTACAAGCCACAATAGGATGTTCCCTAGAAGCTTCTAAAGTCATACCTAACGCTGTTTTAATCTTAACTGTTTCCTTGTCATGGTACTTCACAATATACTGAGTATCTTCGGGCTGTAAATCCCTATTTACAATAGACAGCTTTAAAGCTTTTGGGGTATCAAATAAAGTACCTTTTGCCAAATCCTTTATAGGAAAGATTCCTTTATCCGTAGGAATAAGAGTATTCCCCTCTAAACAACCGCAAATATTGAAGCTACAATGCACTTTACCATCACTATAAATATTCTCCCTTAACCCTATCATAAATGCACTAATAAGTTTAGAAAGTTTTTTATAAGTTACAAGCTCTGTAATAAAATCGTGTGCTTTTGCATCAACATTCTTCTGCTTTAAAAGAGCTTTTAAAATATCCCCACCTGTTTTCGGCGTTTGTAACTCTTCATAACCATATTTACCACCTGTTGTAAACTCTATTGGTTTAAAACCAAAGTTTACGTCTACTAAATTATTATTGCAAGATTCTACAAACATTACATGTGAAGGCTCATTCATATACAAGTTTTTAAGCTTAGTTTTTTCAGTCGTAGTGTATCCAACACTTTCCATTTCAAAGGCATTTTGTGCGCTTGGAGTAAGCCTCATAACTTTCTTTTTAAAGCCAAAAAGGATTTCATAAAGATGTTGTCCACTATCGGGATTAAACTCTACCCCTGTCAAAGAAAACATTTTATATTTAGAGTTTTCTAATTCTTTCTCTGCAAGTTCCTGCATCTTATCAAGGGCAGCAATATCTACACTTACACCTTTTCTTTCCATTTTCCAAAGTGCTTTCATAAAAGGCATACGGCACTTAATATACATATCATAAGAATCATCTTCTCTTAGACCTTTTTCAAGCATTGGATACATTTGCTTCATAAACCAAACGTCCTCTGCTGAATACTGCGCTCCGATTGGAATTTGAACATGCTGAAAGCTTGCATTATTAGTAGCCTTTAAACCCTGTGAAAGCTTTTCTTCTTTAGTAACAGTTTTAATGGTATCACTATAATGTGACTTTTCAACTTTAAAAATCATCTTAGTAACACTTTCAAGATTCTTTTCTACATTCTCATCTAGTGTATGCACCATTATTTGTGTATCTTGAAAAGTGTTTACATCAAAGACTTTATAAATATCAATTCCTTCATTAGCTAGTAAATGTAAATCATAATCTTGATTATGCGCAATGTATTCTTTACCACCACACTCCATAATAGATTTAAGCTCTGCTACAAACTTAAAAGAATCTACATTATAATAAGTTCCTTCAAATTTTTCTGGGCAAAAATCTGGGAACTTTTCAAGCTGTGATTTCTTCAAGAAAGAGAATCTGCCATTATCCTCATATTTTCCCTCAAACACATGTCTTACAGGAACATAAAAAACATCTTTAGATGTAGCATCATCAAAAGCAAATGTAAAGCCTACTGTATAATCTTTACCTACAGCACGTACATTTAACCCAGATGTTTCTGTGTCCCAAAAGACTTGTCTTGCGTTTTTAAAGAGATTTAAAAAGGTACTTAAAGTACCTTCTTGAACAATATTTAATTTAAAATACTTTTGGTGATACATTTTGTGCCTCCAAAATACGTTTACGTAACTTAGAATAAGGCTTTACTTTTCCACGCACAACCTGTCGCTCAATAGTTTCTTGGCGAACTAAATCCATTCCCTTAGCCTTATAAGCTTTAAACTCAATTCTAAAATAGTTTATAAAGTCAAAGGTGTCACAGCCCTCAGACACTGTTTCTGAAAAAGCTGTCATAAAAGCTTTGTAGATACGCCAACCTTCTTTAATAGAAACATTATTAACCCTTGCGATATGCCTTGCGAATATTTCACCGTTTACTCTCATATTTATTTCTCCTTAAAAAGAAAGGGAGCTAATGCCCCCCCCCCTAATAAATTACATTCTATTCAAGCTCTGTGGTTCTTCTACTGACGTAGCAGAGGGAATTTCCTCAGAATCACTAGAAACACCATAAGGTGTAAACAATGCTTCGATTACATTATAGAAGCCGCCTTCTTGACGCGCCAAATCTCTGTACTTTTCTGGAAGCTTCTCAATAAGCTTTTCAATAGCCTCAGCAGAAAGTTCGTGCTGTCCCCAAAATTCTTCTTCTTTGCCATGTGGACAACCATCTGCACGGTCAAAAGCATATGGATTCTTTTTACCATTTTTACTTACATAATAAGCACGCCCCAGCAAGCCGTATTTTTCTTTACAACGCTCAATAGCTGCAATATCACTTGTACCACGTACCATTACCTTAATTTGGTCAGTGTATTGTACCTTTTTGCCAGTAGGCTTTCCGTCCTGCATTTCATCCTTTTCAGTAACAGTGCCATCCAATACAAGATATGCTGCACGTACAACAGGCTTATTAGGTTTAGTCGGGTCGAAACTATCTGCTTGCTTACAACCTTGGCAATCTGCATCACCAGTACAAACAAAGGTTCTTGGTGCTTTGCCTACCTTAATATTATGCGCCATAAAAGAAACAGGTTCATCTGTTAAGAAACGCATGAGTGCTTCTTGTCCATCTTTTACATAGAAATCATAAATACCATTACTTGAAAAAGATGCTTTATGTGCATCTGCCAATTTTTGTGTTGCTTCAATACCTCTGTTAAAAAATCCCATTTTCATTACTATCATTCTCCTTCATAAAACTTAAAATTTCTCACTGGATAATTAATCAAATTCTTAAACATAAAATCCAATTCTTCTTTTGTACATTCTTGAACGTCTTTTTTACCTTCTGGAAAAATTACCTTCTTAAATACAAAGTTGCCTTTTAAATTGTCATATAGCTTTTTACAACCTGCTTCCCCATACTTATCATTGTCAAGACAAAGAATAATTGTTTTAACGTCTAGTGATTTTAAAATCTCTAGTTGCGCCCTACTTATCTGTGCGCTTATAACGGAAAGCGTATTAGTAAACTGCATCTTATGCAGCCACAAGGCATCTAACAAGCCCTCAACTAAAATAAGCGTGTCTGACTTTTTGTATAAATTTAAGGGAAACAATGTGTCTTTAGCTTTAAAGTTATTATAAATTAAATACTTCGGGGAATTACCATAAACAACTTCATAACTCGGATTAGATTCATTCAGAACCGCTCTACCGCTAAAACCTAGTAAATTCCCCTTAGTATCGTAGAAAGGAATTGTAATACGCTTTAAATTACTATCCCACCCTAACTTAAAATTTATAAAATCCTGCTCACTAAAACCACGCTTTATCAAGTATGGGTGCGAAATTTCGCCGCTCCGAAAAGGGGCAAGTGCTGTGTGCGGAAGAAAGCTTGAAACGCTTGTCTTATCCTCACTATAAAGTGGGAACTTCCCTGCACAATCAACTTTACGAAAATCACGGTTAAAGTAACTATTAAGATACTCAACAGCTTCCCATTCTTGAATCTGCTTACAAAAAGCTACTAACTGAATTAAATTGAAGTGCCATCCACAAGCAAAACAACCGCCAATTTCTTTTGTGATAGAAACTCCACAAGAAGGATTACTCTCACCATGCGACGGACAACAGAACATAACATTGTCCCCACGTACTTTGATTTTTTCCAAACCTAGTTCCCTACACAAAGAAACCATTTCGTCTGCTATCATTTCTTAACACCTCATGTATCTATTATAGCACACTTTTATAAGTGTGTCAATACCCTTTTACTAAACCAAAGAAATCTTTTAAAAACTCGCTAGAATTTCTAGGCTCAAAACAAAGTTTATCGCCATTTTCATTTGCAACTATCTTTTTAAACTTATGGCACATATACATACCGTTAAATTTTTGAGAATACTTACATTTATCGCGGTTCATCTATTCCACCTTCTTTAAACTTATTGGTTCATCTTTCACTAAGAAGCCTTTATTTGTTTCAGAGTTATATGCTTGATGCACTACTTCATAATTCATTGGCGAACTTGAAAAGTCCCAAGACATTGTAAAGGGTAATAAATGTTCGCCGTCACGAATCTTAATATTCTCTATTTGAATTTCTTTAGCTGCCCTTTGTACATCGTCCTGCTTCATAGCCCAAATACCATCACAATACTGCTTTAACCCAGTTGAATACGCAACTGTGTTCTTATCTGTTAACTGTGACGTAAGAATGACTGGTATTTTTCTGCTCAAAGCAAATACTTTAAAGGCTTTCCATACCCCAATAACCGCTTTCCAATCTTCGGGGTCTGCACCCTCACTCAACAGATAACCACCATCTACCAAAGCAATGTCTGGTTGAAAATTATCTATTTTACTGATAGCTTCATCAACACCATTTGTAACAAGCTCAATACTAAGCTTATCTTTATATTTAGGTGCATACTGTTCTAGGTATGTTTTGTACTGTGCTTCTTCATTTGCAGGTAATTTACCATTCTTCAAAGCATTATAACTAACACACGCCATGATAGCATCCATACGCTTTAAAAGCTGTTTAGGGGACATTTCTTTAGTAAGTAACATCACTTTATAACCTGCTTTAATAAGATTAGCTGCTAAAATACAAAGCATCCAAGTATTATGTGTAACAATGTAGTCCTTACAAATAAATGTATGGTCTGGACTATCAACTGTAATACACCGCATCTCTTCTTCATATGGAAGCTTTTCAATATAATCTATATATAGTCTGTCAAAATGCTTTTTAGAAGCTACACCTTTAGTATAGTTATTTAGATGCTTCTCTGAAGTTGCAAGATGTTCTTTAGAACTAATATGTATATGGTACTCAATACCTTTTCCCTCTTTAGTTCTATCAAACACATTCTGATAAACGCGATACCCAAGTCCTCTAACAAGTTCTGTAACATCTTCAAAAAGTTGTTTAGAAATTGTCGTGAAAGACGTAGCACCTCTTTGTGTAATATAACCATCTGTATCAATAAGTCCTGCCAATAAAGCACGTCTATCCTCAACAGAAGAATATAAATACTCTTTTGGTATAAATTTTGTTCGAGATTTTGTACCAAATAAGCCCAAACTTTTTAAAATTTGCTTCAAAGAATTGAGCCTATCCCCTTCATTTCTAACTAAGCGGAATTGTATAGGATTCCAAGGACAGTCTAGGACATTTACAATACCCTTTAATTTTTCCCGCAAACGCTCAACTAAATCAGACTCTGTATTAGTAAAAGTTATGGTACTGTTAAGACCATCTAAATATCCATCCCCCAAAAGAAGCCCTAAAACATAGGGGTCTAAAGGCAAATCCCTTTTTTCAAAGTTAATTGCTTCAGTTACTGGGATAAATACTTTGTGACACCCTTTACCGTCCTGTAGCTTAAAGTAAGTATTCTCATACAAATCCTGTGTTGTATAGGTTTTATAATCTACATAACCTTTAGAAGCTCTATACATAGTATTACAAGTCCATAAATGGTCTTTACAGCAATCAACAAAAGTACCGTCTACAAAATGTACCCTGTACACTTGTTTTTTGCCTTGCGGATAAACTGCTGTAACTGCATAGCAGTTGCCATCCCTTGAAAAAACCTGTTCACCTACTTTAATATCACCCATAGGCTTCCACCCACCTTTAGTAAGAATAGGCGTAGATAAAGTTAGTGCCTTACCTGTACCACTTCGGGCTAGGAAAGTATACAAGTCCATATCCTTTACACCGCCAGTTTGTTTATCTATCGGCAAAATACCTAACGGAATACCTGTCATACCACCTGTTATCTTATTAAGCTCGTACTCTTTAAAGCGTTCCTCAGTTTGTCTACCAATATCCACCTTCTCGGCAAAAGTGAACTCTGTGTTGACTTCCATGAGTAACTTCGTTAAATCTGTATAGACAGAATCTACATTACCTGCATTTATTTTATCGGCAGCCCCCTCTAATACAGATACTAACTTATTCTGCCTAATCTTCTTACGAACCTCGTCACAATAGTAAGCGGTACATTCTCTAGCATCTACTAAGAGATTTACTTCGGGGAAGTGCTTCTTAAAAGTATCTAAGTCTGGTAATGTACCATAGTTAAGTTTGAAGTTGCTTATCCACTTAAAGGCACGTTTGTTAGAGCCTGTAAAGTAATTCTGTGTAATACCTTTATCGACTACAACGTCCCAATCTTTACTCTCTAGGAGTTTTAAAATTAACTTGTTTTCTACTGACATTATAACAACTCCTTGAAAGACTCTAAGGAATACACATTATCTAAAAACGCACCTTTTGGAGTTTCACAAATAAAGTATTTAAAAAGTGACCTACAATCTACTGCTAAATCATTAAGATTCTCATACTGTATAAAGTCTGTATAGAATAGATACCTACCAAAATACAAGTCGTCAAGCTCTGATTTTGTCCTTTTTAAATCTTTACTTATAATATAAATACTAAACCCAGCGGAATATAACTTTAATGTTAAATCCCTATATTCCTGCTTAAAGGTGCGTTGTAACTTACTTTTAGTAAAAAAATCTTTTAAAGAAGGTTTTTTACTAAAAATTGTATCATAGTCAATAGCTACGATGGTTGCTACTCTATTAGAAAGTTCACCTTTTCTGTTCATTTAGCTTATTCTCCAAAGATTCTAATGTCAATTCTTTAGCCAAAAGCTTTTGCCAACAAGCTGTGCATAAAGGAAATTCTTGTTTTCCTGCAAAACCTGTAACATCATTGCTTCCGCAATTAAAGCACTCATCTTTTTTAATCATCTAATCACTTCCTTACTTTAAAAACTCCAAGGCTTTTTTATTACGAAAAGCCTGTTTTCTGCCATCCTCGCCTAAAAGCTTAACCTTAACAAATTCTGAAAGCATGGAATAGAAAGTATTTCCATAACGCTCTTTTAACTGCACAGTATCTAAATTACTACAAATAATCGTTGGGTATCCTTTCGTAAATCTCTGCTTTAGAATATCCTCTAAAAGTGACTTTTCAGCGTCAGACTTCAAACTTACCTCTGCTCCAAGTTCATCAATTACTAAGAACTCTGCCCCAAGAAACTCGTTATAGGAATCATCCTTACTGAAAGCCTTTGAAATAAGTTCTTTAAAAGTTGTCATTCTACATGTATGGTAGTAAGAGTAGCAATATTGCAGTATAATACTAGATACAAATGATTTACCGCAACCATTCTGCCCTATAAAAAGAAGCCCAACACAATCCCGCAACATTTCATCACAATGCGTTGTATAACCACGTAACAGATGTTCCATTTGTTCGTTGGGAAACCGATAATCTTTCCAAGAAAGACCTTGATACATAATAGGAATACCCATTAAAGATAAAGCTTCTCTGCTTAAAAATGTTCTCCTAGAACTCAATTTCGGCAACATTCTCACCTCTTGTATTTTCCCAACCGCGCAATTCCTTATCTTTAAAGTGCTTCTTCCAAAAGTTGGCACGGTTATAAATGGAATTAGCCCAACCAGACGAAAGTAAGTAAATACCATAATCTGTATAGGGGATTTCTTTATCACCACTAGAAATACGTTCTCCGCTATCCCAAAGATAGTCTATCATCAATTTAACTTCTGTATTAGTATAAGACTTCATTACTGACTTCAAAATGGCATTATCCTTGTATTGAACTGTGACATATTTTATGTCACGCTGTTTCGCTTTATCCTTCCAATAACGCAGAAAATCAGTAGGGGTAAAAACAGAAACATCTACATCTGATTTAATAATACCTTTTGCCTTTGGTGTGACTACTGCCCTACCAAAGAGGGCAGCACTCATTGCTTTATTAATGTGCATTATCAGAAACCAAATCTGTAATTTCAGAGTTGATAAATTCATCAATTTCTGCGCTTAATTGTTGTTTAGTAAACTCAATTTTAGAATCATCTACAATTCTCTCCATACCAAGCTCAACCCTAGCACTCTCATAGTTACCTAAATTTTTTGTAAAGCTTTTAACAACTCTAACTAAAGTTTCACCCTTTTCCATTACATTAACTCCTTTCTAACTACTTTATCAAATTCTTCAAACCAACGTACTTTCATAAATTCCATATTAGGTGTAGTCTTTGTCATACCACATTCAAGGGCTGTCATTGCAAGACATTCAATCATGCCTCTAGTGTACCACGACCTATTCTTTGTTTTAATTGGGGACTCTGGCATATAACCATTCTTAATCCACAAATGAAAGCACATATAAGTTCTAGGTATTCCCACATTAGCAAATGCTTCTACCAATTTACCACTTGTATAAACAGTCATTTCTTTTCCGTTTATAATCATCTTCCTGCCGTTTGTCGCCCATTCTTTAAAATGAGCAGAACATCTGCGCTTATTCGGAAACTTCTTCCGCTTTCTTCCCTTTTTGCGTGGTAAGGGCATATGTAATCTTCCTTTCAAATATCTTATTCATATCTTCGTCGGAAATAACGCCGTCTGCAATAAATCCTTGAATCGCATCTACATCAAAGACAGGTTCATAGGAAACAACCTTATCAAATAAATCTAAGCGTCTTAATACCTGTGTTGCAAGTTCTTCATTAATTCCAAGAGATACCCTTTGCTGCTTTTTAAAGCTTCCATTCGGTGTGTTAAGCCAAACATTACCCATAGTATCTTTAACACCTTGCGTGTCAAAATATTCATCTAGCTGCTTCTTAATCTCTGCCTTTTTCTTTTTAGCATCATTTTCTACTTTACTGAATAAGGCATACGCATCATAAAGCTCAGTCAATGTTGTTTCTTTAGGTGCTTCATTTAAATCAACAATCTGCTTCTCTTTGGTTGGAATATTAATTTTCATTCTTATTCTCCTTGCGCATCTTTGTCCACAAACGACGTTCTGCTGCATTATCAGGCAGCCATTTACGGCTCTTTGTACACATCGGAACACGTCTTTTAAAATCCTTAAATTGTTTTTCGTCCATTCTTAAAACCTCCAAATAATCTTTAAATAAACATTTCTCAATGTCTGTAACTAATTATACCACATACTTTAAAAGTTGTCAATAGGTATTCCGAGAGATTTATAACATTCTACACGCTTAAACCAATGATTTTTAATGGCTACCATTAAAGGATGTTGGTAATCAAAAATATAAACATCAGTCTTTCCCTCAACTGTTCTCCGCAACCTTCCAAGTGCTTGTATCAAGTCTTTGTCATTTGCAATATCTGCTACTAAAAACCCACATTCCCAAGCCTTAACATTTGTACCCTCACACGCAATAGAAAGCGTCGCTAATGTTACAAGAACGTCCTTACTTTCAGCACGTGCTTTAATATCTGTCTTTGAATCAGACATATTTCCATAAAATTTCTGAATTTTGGGGCAAGTAGAAATTAGCTTATTATAAAGAATTTCTAGCTGCTCAATAGTTTTACAGAAAACTATGCAAGACTTGTTCTGCATATATGCATTTTTAATATCATCACAAACTAAGTTATTAAATTCCTCATCTGTTGCAATTTTATCGTAAGCATCATGCAAACGTAATGGGTATGGCTTCACAAGACCTTCTGATACAAGCTCTTCCATTTTTAATACCCATTCAATAGTCCCACGTTTATAGGTTTTGTAATTGCAGACATAATCTTCTATAGTTCTCTTTGTGCGTACACCATAATACGCCTTTTTAGGCCGCCAAAAAATGTTACTTTTCCTGCTTATGACATGGATGTTCTCAGCAGGAATTATTGCATCTGTTTCACACATTGTCCCATCAAATAAGGTTTTACCACAGAGTAAGTCAATAACATCTACTAAGCCATCATTACGCATTTTAGTAGCTGTCAGACCTAGTCTAAGATATGCAGGGAACTCATTAAGAACTTGATAACTAACTGCACCTGCACGATGTACCTCATCAACAATCAGCATGGAAATTTCCTTATGCAATTTTTTAAGTTTATCCGCGCCTAAACGAGAAAGTGTTTGTATTGTAGTAAGTGTAATATGTTCACCAATTTTGAATACTTTACCTTTAACCAAACCAATATCCAAAGCATCGTTATAGGCTAATTTTGCATCTTGAATCCACCCGTCTACTAAATCATCTTTATTTACCACAATTAAAGTTTTTTTACCCAATTTACCTGCCAAATAAAGACCACAAATACTCTTTCCAGTACCTGTCGGTAAAACAAGTGTTCCTAACCCCCTAAAAGTAGAAACTGCTTTCTTTTGAATATCGCGTAATTCTAATTGAAAAGTAGGGTATTCAACATCATCATCCTTTGCATCACTCTTAACAAAAACCGCAAAAGGCTGTGCTTCGTAGCCCAAAGGTACTAAAATATCGTTTGAAATTAGTTTATAATATCTTAATTTTGAAGGAATACGTACACTTCCCCACTTACTGTAACGAATAGCACTCTGATATTGTGGATTATCGAAAGTTAAATCTTCTTTAATCTTAGAGAGCTGTTCAAGAGTTAATCCCTTAAACAACTTCTGCCCCTGTTTTTCTTCATAAGTTATCATTTATATCTCCCCTAAATTTATTAACCAACTCCCAAAACGCCTGTACTTCTTTACTGTTTAACTTAAAAAAATTTAATGTAATATGTGGGATTCCTGCATCATCTAAATAAGCAATTTCAATATGATTATCCTTCTTAATGACAATTCTCTCATCTGAATTAACACCTACTAACATTTTAATGTCCCTCCAAATCACCGTCTAAGGCAATTATTAGCCTATCCGTATTTGCTCCGAAAACTTTACGGTAAATTTCACAATCCTCAGCCTCGGATAAGCCGTTTGTATCTGTTACAAACACTAATTCACAATCTGCACCGTGTTTTAATAGGTTATCGCAAAAATCTTTGACTTTCATTTTACTCCTCCTTACAATTCTGTTCCACTTTTTTCAAGTCCCACGCATAAGGTAAAACTACTCTTAAAATACAATTACCAGCACCATTCAATAAAACACATTCAGAACATTTTGTACCCTCACATGTATTATGTAATAAATTCACTGCATCTAAAACCGCAGCCTTCTCCTCTTTAGATAAAGAAGATTTTTTACTTACAGTATCCTCTAAAGATACAAGATAAACACCACCACCATTAGGCTCACCTGTTTCCACTCTAAGCTTACCTTCCTCAATGAAAACCTTAGCACCTGTTGGATATATCCGTAATTTTTCAATTAAATCTACTACTTTCATTATTAGAACTCCTTTCATCTTTAAACTATGGTTATTATACCATACCTCACCATATATGTCAAGCATAAAAATAAGGGGTACTTTTGTACCCCTAAATTACCATCTTGATGTATAACCTCTTGTATCTAAGTGAATCCAATCACCATAATATCCAATACCTAGCTTATCTTTTAAGCCCCAAGCATCCGCGGCTACCAACACTGTATCTGCTAATGCTGTGTCTGTATCGTCTTGCCCTGCTATATGTATATCAGCGGCACAGCCTTGTATATGCAGACTTCCTTCTGCACCACCAACTAGGGCGTTAACATACTTTGTACGATAACCGCTTTTATATCCTGCATTTGTAGTATTAACTACCCAATTTGGATTCCAGTCCCTCAACATATCTAATATCTTAAAGAGATTTGCAGTTCTCTCATCATCTGTACAAAGTCTGCCACCTTCTGTCCAAGCAAATGGATTTTCACTGCGTTGTAAGCAGTCCCATTCATTTACTGTCCAATGTTTACTTTTATACATCACGTTTCACTTCCTTGCCTAAACAGCCTTCTGGTGTATTATAACGAGAATTGATATATTTATTACCAAGCTGTGCAATTATCGCACCACCAGTAGCTAAGGAAAATTCTAAATAATTACCCCAAAAATGCCCTGTTAATGCAAGAATACAAGAAAGCACTAAAAATGTTATATAACCAAGTGTTATTAATATCCTCGTTAAACTGAGGACTCCACCCTCTTTAAAAACTTCTAGCCAACTTTTCATAAAATGCACTCCTTACTTTGAAAAGAAATTATGAATTAAACTTATAACTAAAGATATTACAGCAGTAAGAATAGACACTCCTTTGTATAGAGTGCCTATCTTATCTTCCAATAATTTTGAAAAATCCAACTGTCTATCTCTATTAAGTTTACGTTCTTGGTCTAAGGACTCCCCTAAACCTTTCAAAGAGGCTTCAAGAAAGGCGATATTTTTGCCTTGCAGTTCGAGCTTTTCCCTAACTACGTCTATCTCTTTCATATCCCTTTCTTGACTATGCTTAATCTCAGCACAGTTGCTAGTGGACTCTAATAAAGCTTCTAGTAACTTATCCTCTTTATCCATTCAATCACCCTTCTATGCAATTTTTACAGCAGTGAAAGAAGTGCTTGTTACTGTTCCTGCAGCAGTTAACTGTACTTGTAGTGAAGCTACATTGTTAATAGCTTTGCAGGAAGGTAGAACCGTAATCAAAGTGGTAAAACTTGCAGGGAATGTAGTAGCTGCTGCACCTGTTGCAGTTGCATTAGCACCAGGGACTGCTACACCATTTTTAATCAGTTGCAGTGAAATTTCCCCAGCAGCAGTAGGTGTAACATTCGCATTAACAGTAACTAAATAAGTTCCTGCTTTACGTAAAGTAATTGTATTACTGCCCGCTGTAAACAAGATGCCTTGGTTGCAACAATTATTGCAGCCACTTACAGCTTTTGTGTCATATACTAAATACCCATCAGCTACCACTGTCTGAGCGACAGAGTTAATAGCATTTAAGTAAGCCATTCCTTATCCCTCCTTTAAATAAAGGGGTGAACTAACACCCCAAGTTATTTAAACACAACCGCAAACATTATTTGTTGCACTCTGATATGGAGAGCAAGTTATAAATGCAGGTTGCGGGAAAGGTCTAAGTGCGCCAATTAAGGTCGCATTTTGCGCTTGTTGACTTAACTGGAAATTAGCAGTCTGCAATTCTCTATCTCTGTCAGCAAGTTTATCACGCAGTTCTTGAACGGTATTGGCTACCATTACTGCACGTGTCTTTTCACCATCCGCATTAATTGCGTTCACAATTTCACAAGTATTCTTATAGTTTTCAGCTCTTACAGAATCAATGTTTCTATTGGTTTCACAACCTACATTTGCGATACCTTTCTGAGTTTCACAGCAGCATTGCTGTGCGGCAAAGCGATTTTCTGCAATTTGATTACCTAATTGATAACCATTAGACATTAAATCACGTTGTACCCCATTAAAACCGTTTAACATAGTTGTGTTCTGTGCATAAAAGCCGTCACATAAACCATCTTGAATACCTGCTATACCTCTTTGAATAGATTGGTTATCAAAACCAGATTGCAAGTCGCTTCTAGTTAAGGCTTCGTTTAAACCCCTGTTATTTCCGAAACCATTTCCCCAACCGCCCATTAAGGCAAAAATAACAATAATCCACATGAACCACATACCACAACCATTACCCCAATCGTTGTCATATCCATGATTCATATTCATTACAGGAACAACACCAGTACCTTCCATAGTAAGTACCTCCTATATTGATTTATTTTCAGCCTAATCTTCTAGCCCGCGCGTCTACTAAAATCTTAGGTTAAATTGTGAAAGAAAATTATTTAAATCATTATCGCTCATACCTTTTGTATGTGCAATATTTCTAACTATTTGTTGCAGCTGTTCGGGACTTTTCCCCTGCCCCATTTGCATGGCTTGGTTAAATAGGGGATTGCCACCAAACATTTGTTGCATTAACTGCATGGGATTTTGTGACCCCTGTACCATTCCCATTAACTGCATCGGATTCATCATTTAGTAGCTCCCCCTTCCAACCTATTCAAGCTATCCTTTAATTCTGCAACTTCACTTAGCAACACCTCTAAGTCGTCTTTAGTTGCAAAATTTGCAGGGCTTATTTCCCTTGGCTCATCCTTACTTAAAATAAATACTTTATAATCAACTTTACCCTCATTTGTAAACTGTTTTGTATAAATTCTGTCCTGCTGTGTATCTACAAAAACATTAAGGCTTCCATCATAATCTACAGCGGCAGATTTAACTTCATCAAAACTTGCTACAAAGGCAGTTTTTGGCATTTGAGGTTTATTTGGGGGCATTACTTGTTGTCCCTGCTGAAACCCTTGCTGCCCAGATTGATTCATATTAAAATATGGGTAATTCATATAACCTTGCCCAAAGTAATTATTATTAGGATACATTTCACACCCCTCCTCAATTTACATTTTAATTATAGCATATATTTTAAAGGGTGAATAACTAACATTTAACAATCTGATAATACAATATTAACTAACTTTTTAATATCGTCTGGTAATATTTCAAAATCTCGTTGCATTGTAGAAAGCATTTCATGTCTTGCAAAACTAAGATAATTATTAAGGGAGTCAAAGGACATTCCTACATCCTCTGCTATATCATAAATACTTTGTTCTTCAATGTACCGCAGATATAATACCCTTTCAACACGTTTATGTAAACCAAGTGCGGGTATTAAAGGTTTAAGTACATTCTTTGACATTTTATTTAATCTATTTGCAAAATTTCTTCCATCCATTAGTCCACCCTCTCAATATTATACATTCAATATTATAGCTTCAACTTCTTCTTTAGTCGTAGCAACTTCAACTTTTTCTTTCGCCTTGCGGTACGCAATGTGTAAAGCATTACTACGCACGGCAACCGCAGCGATAATCATACGCAGGTCATTAGCTGTCACCTTAACGTCTTGATTATCTGCTGTTGTCCAGTCTATTGTAGCACCCTCTCCCTGCAAATCGAGCGCAATAATTGCAGCACTGATTCTATCGCGTGCCTTGTCGTCATAATCAAAACTATGCCTATTGTATTCGATTGGCTCAACCTCTTTTTCATCACGCTGATATTTAAGCTCCGCAATCTTACGTTGCTTAATCACTTCTAAGGGTTCTTCCTCATGCGTAACAGTAACATTTAATTCTGCTAAGGATTCATCGCTGATTGATAGCGGGATGAAAATACCTTCTTTGCCTAACGCCTCAGAAAGCTCATAAAGGTTAGAGTAATCTTTGTCTTTGTATTTATAGGCTGTAATCAATTTTATTCACCTCATTCTATTGATAAGATTTTAATTTTATATGTATTCATTGATATAAAAATTTTTTCATCAACATAATAAATATTCCTATGATTAGTTAGCGTATAAACACCTCCGTTTACATCTATAATTATTCTGTCACCTTTTGGTATTTTGTTGTCCTTGAAGGATAAAGAGGTGCACCCAATAATATAACTACCCACAACTTTAGTAGCAAGCGAATCTATCTCATACGTCACCCCTTGATGATATATAAAATTGGGGGATAGCGAGCCGTAAATGGATGCTGAATAGCCATAATAAGTGTTTTTACGCTGTCCTGCTTGCATTATCAGCACCTGTGTACCCCCCCCCCAAACATAAGTCTTGTTAACATGAATATTTCTCCTTTGCTTAATAATCTTCAACTGTGGGTGTCATGTCATTTATTGCTTTACCCCATGAAAAAGTTACACCCGATGTAAAATAACAGTCAAAATGCAATGTATAGGTTTTATTTGAGGTTACACCTACAATGGAATCAATATCATAATGGTGGTAGTGTGAACCTTCCATTTCCGAATATCCGTAGCCCCATTTTTTATGATTTAAAATATTCTCTATATAAACCTCCAAAGAATCGCCTACCTCATCAACATTGTCAACTGCTGCAAACACTTTGATTCTTTTAACCCCTGGTGGAACAGTAAAAGTTATTGTTTTATTATTTGCTTCACTATAATCCCACGTCTTGCTACCATCTTCAACCCATACTGCACCTTTTCCCATCATCATTCTATTAAGTCCCATTATGCAGCACCTCTATGATAACGTACTAGCTTGCACAATGCTAGTAACATTGCCATCTTCCTCTTTCATCATCAAAATGTTTAATAACAGACCTGCACTTGTAATGGCCATGTCGGATGCTGAACCAATGTATTTAATAGTACCAGCGTCGGTGATGGTCAGAGTATAATCTATTACCTTATCGGGCGTAGTAGATGACGTAACATTAGCGTGCTCAATATACGCCGTAAAGACAGTGGATTCATCAGGGTCTAAATTAGCCAAAAAGGTTTTAAGGCTAAGGGTAAAAGCTCCCGTTGCTATATAATGCATTAGGGATATTGAGGGAATATCGCCCTTACCGCGTTCCGCATGAGAAAGGTATTTTTCATATCCCAACTTCACTTTCTCAAAGTCTTGTAGAGAAACCCATGAGTTACTAAAAAGCCTGTTAGCATAAACTTTAGAAATTTCATGACCCTTATCATCACTGGTTGCTGCAGCCGCCGTGCCAGAATAACGTTTAGCATTGAGGAACCCTACTTCCTGTGAGCCTTGCCGCCAATTTATTGTAGTAAGTTCACCATTTAAAGAAAAACCAGAAAAAATATCAGTCCCGACCTTATCTAGCAACGCACTATAGATAGCTTTATTTTGGACAGGGTTTGTGCTTGTACCACTTAATTCAGTATCAACAATTACACTATTAACATCAATCGTTACATTGCCATTTTCATCCGCAACAGAATTATTTATGGAACGTACTATATTTTTGTTATTCCATTTAAGAACCCCAGAAGGAGTACCTAAAAGAACTGCTGAATCTATTGAATCCGTTGCCTCTAATGAAAAATATCCTGCATCTGCTATATCTCCTGTATAATTACAACCACAAAGTTGAAGATTTGCACTATTATCAACTGCCATACCTCCTATTAAGCGCAAGTACGACGTATTAATATTTCTTTTAAGAATGTCTGCCACACTTACGCTGTTTGTGGCACTCTTGCTCATACCATCTGTTATTCCGTACCCTGCTAAAGTAGTAGCTGTATAAGACATTTGCTGCCATTTAGACCACGTGCCTTGCACACCGTCCGAAATATAATAACTTCTTCTCCAACAGTTATTATATTCTAAATTATTGGTGCTTCTATTATATTCCCGCACTTCTTGATAAACTATCTCACCTTTACCCCATACCATTAAGCCAAAAGCATAATTAGTAGGGCAATTTAAAATAGTTTCAGCGCGAGAATTAGAGTTACAGTAGTAGAACCCCTCATTCTTAAAATTGTTTAAGTCTGAGGCTTCCGCTATCTCCAAGGATTTGTTAAATTTAGTATCTAGTTTCTCCAGTGTTGCTGTATTATCTTCATTTAAAAACTGGGGGACTTGTGTATCAATTTCTTCATCACCTGTCCAGTTATGAAAGCTTGCCATTTACATTCCACCTTCCATTCTCCAAAACTCATCAGCACATTCCTGCACCGCGCTAAAAAACTCCCTTATATAATCGCATTGTACAAATTCTTCTTTGTTTTCTTTCTTATAGGCTATTGGACAAATTGACCTGCATAAAGGTAGACATTCACATTCTGCGCAATTTCGTGGCAATAACTTTAACCACTCCATTTCATGTGCTTTTAATATATCTGAATAATCATCTTTAATATTTGCAACCACTTTATTATCATTGTGGCATCTTATTATATTACCTGCAAAATCTATAGATAAAGAGATACGTCCAGGTGCGCAAGGTGGAAATGGGGAAAGCATAAAACTTTCTTTAGAGAAGTAAGTCCCTCTTCTAAGTTTAGTTTCAAACCACCTATGTACATTTGAATCCCTTGTTTCTTTATAATATTCAAATAAATCTTTTACTGCTTTTCTTACTTCGCCTTTCTCAAAAGCGTATAAATCTTTTGGTATATCCCATAGTACATTTATAAAACCTAGAGTTACCTCAGTATTGGGGAATTTTGACTCCAAGTATTTAAAAGCAGTTACCATATCACAATTTAAGGCATTGTACACCCCATTTACCGTTCTTTTTTCTGCCAACAAAAAAGCTTCTATATTTCTCTCTAGCGGCATGGCGTTTCTTGCAGCTAGAGAGTTGGGTGCATCATAACTCATAATTACCCATATATTATGTTTGTTACAAAAGTCTACAATGGAATTTGAAAGTAATAGACCATTGGTGAAAATGCGATAAGAAGTATTTCTCATACCCATTTTTTCAAAATCTTCTATAAGTTTCTTTATTGTAGTCCAATAAAGTAAAGGTTCACCACCCCAAAAATAGAGCCTACCTCCACCTGCTTTATCCCATTTTACTATAAAGTCTAGTACATCCTTGCTTAACTCAGTAGTGGGAAAAGCAACATTACATTTAATAGGAGTTTGTGTACAATGTCTGCAAGACATATTACATGCACTGCCTAGCATCAGATAAAGTGCTTTTACACCTTCCGTGGATACCGAATCCCCTTCACAGTGAATAACATCCCCATTAACAAATTTGTCACCCTCTTGAATGTCGACCCCTGTAATATCCACATAATCTCCATCCCCAACTAAATCTTTAAACTCTTTTAATGTATTATTTGTTATAAATTTTGCCACCAATACATCATCTATTAATTTTCCAATTTGTAATACCATAATGCTACCGCTCCTGCATTTCCTGCTAAACCAATTCCACCACCTGCACCTGCGCCTCCGACAGTGATTTGTAACTTATCCCCTTCCGTAACAGGAATGGTGACAATATTAATACCGCCACTGCCCCCAGATACAGGATATACAACTGTATTAGTATTTGAGCAACCTCCCCCGCTACCATAAGCACCTCTAGTAACCTCTGGACGAATATCATACCCCTTTGTGCCAGATACTGAATAAGTGCCATCTATGCCATTTGGTGTACCACCCCTACCTACCTGCTTTTCTTCGGACTCAGTAGAGCTATGCCAATTAACATGGGTACGAGTTCTTTTATATTTTGCACCACCGCCCCCAGTTGCAAGAATTATGTCTGCTCCATTTAAAGAAGCCTTAGAATCTCCACCATCTGTACCTTTAGCATCTACAATAACTTGTGTATAAGGATAACTACTCATGCTCCTTCACCTCCGCTACCTTCTCCTTGGCTCGGGCCGCTATCATCGGTATCTTCTTTAGGAGTGTATCCATATCCTGCACCACCGCCGCCGCCACCAACAGTCACGATGGTAATGTTTTCCACACCTTTAGGAACTGTGAAATCATAAGTACCTGGACTTGAATATTGGACAAATTGTTGGCCAGACATTAACAAATCATTATTCCAAGCATAACAAACAGTTAAATGATGGTCTTTACTAGAGCCTTGCCCCAAAAGCCAAAGCTCCATTCGATGCGTTCCTGCGTCTAATTCAATGTCCCCATCATATAAAGTTTTCCAATTAATGCCTGCACTGCGCCTGAAAGTTTTCTTAACAAGCAAGTTTCCATCTAAATTTATCCATATATCACTACGTTGCCACTTATCAGAGCTGTACCCCCAACCAGTTTGTCCATAATTAACCATACTTTTATAATGAAACTTGGTTCTTCTTGGTGCTACAAAATAAAAAGTATCATATTTAGCTGTGCGCTCACCACTACCACCAAATTCTATCTTTACAGTTTTTTCAAAATTCACACCTTGAATACCTTGCACACTTTGCTCAACCACTCTATAAGACATTCCGTCAATTTCTACCCAAAGTTGTGTTCCATACAAATCATCTGTAACACCTAGAGGTGCATACACAGTTGAACCATTTGCTAATTTAATTGGTAAAGACCTTCCTGTATAGCTACAAGTAGGTGTATCATATAAAGGAACTATTTTTTTATTATTACTGCTTTGTATGTTTAAAACATGCTCTGTTACACCCATATTATTTCACCCACATTTTCGTACCATTAGGAAATACTATTTGTCCACTTTCATTAAAACGTGCTAAATTACTTGGTAAAATGGTATCTGGAATAAGTGCTTTATCATTCAATATAGGTATCTCTTCCCTACCATAACCTATGTTTAAAATACCATTAGGTATCTTACCATCTGCGTTCACCATCACAATCTGTCCTGCCTTAACCCCTGTATCAATAAGGCTTGTTGCTATCTTATCATTATCTCCTGTCATTACCAACTGTCCATTTTGTGTACCTGTATACATAAGACTCATTTTAATCTTATTTGTAGCAACATCTATTATATCATCCACCCTGCTAAGAGGAATATGGAATGTATCCACATACTCCTTATTAACAAGTGTTAATGTTAAGTCTGCTATCCTTATCCATAAATTATACTCCACATTAGATAAGATATAAAGACTCATTGTATCTGTTCTAAAACAAGGCTGCCCCAAAACTAAATTATCTTGGGGGAAACTTGTACCACTATGCTGTGACTGCACACTTTCAAAATTCTTATTTATAGGTTCTAAAGAATTTGCAAGTGTTTCAGTTTCTTTTATTTTTCTTAATTTCTGCATTATTTCACCTCAATATCCGCGGGCTGCATAAGTTATTGTCCCCTCAACATAGCCGCCATCCTCATTTTTCATTACTACCATAAACCCTTTTGTAGTAACATCATATGCTAATACTAACGGCGGAGCACCTGTGCCACTATAAGACTTAATAGTAACATTCAATTCTGGTACAATGTGGAACTTCCTATCACTATTAAAGTGCATTTCATAGGGTTGATTGGTAGTTGTAAGCACTACTGTACCTGTATCTACCACATCTGGTACATCTACTTTATGTATATACACCCTTGCATTAGGCCTATCTGCATTAAGACTAGCTTGCATTACATATTTACATAATGCTTTTTGATATATATAATCGCCTGTAATCATTTTCTTCCACTTACTATAACCAAAAGGCGTAAATGTTTCATCAAAATTCGTTTCGTTTAAAACCTTGTCATAGAAGCGTAAATCACTTAATACCTGTTGTGAATTATTTATTTTTAACACACCAATTCCAAGTGCCTCTTTAAAGGGTTTTGTAACTTTCTTATTAGGCGCTTCTTGTAACCCCAATGCTGTGCTAAATTTTCTGAAATAAGCATTTACGGTTGTATAATCAGATGTAAAACCTAAACCTGCCTTAAAAGTTCTGTAAAAATCATTTTTAGTAACTGGGTCTACTTTAATCCCCAAAGTAGCACTAAATGCTTTGCTTGACTTTTTATTTATCTGTTGTTGTATTCCTAGACCTATATGATAGGAACGCTTATAATTACACTTGCTTGTAGCCTCTAAATTGAAACTTAGTGTAGCTTTCCAGTCTGCAATGTAAACTGTTCCTCGCAAATCTTTTAAGCGTTTTCCTTTAAAATAGCTGAAAGGAAATGGGGCTTCTTTTAGTTTTAAGCCTTGAATTTCCTCTCTAACCGTAAAACTCATACTACTGATACTTCTTTCAAAATAATTTCAAAAGTCATTGCATAAGTATCTACAGCTTCTTTATTAATTACTGGATATACAACTCTATCAAATAAAATACCATCCCCTGTAAAAATACCTGCTTCCACCAAAGCACCTGTTGCCTCTCCAGCACCAAAAACTGTCTGGAATACGAGAGAAGTAGTTCCCGCTGTATGAGTGTAGGTACAAGCCTTTTTAAGTTTAAGTGCTTTCAAGTTTGTATCTCCTAGAGCTGGGGCAGTATTATTAGTTCCTACACCAATTTGACTAATAGGCTTTGGTCTTGTTGTTGAACCTAAGCAATTACTTACAAAGTCAAAACCTGCACTTGTAATCAAATTATGTTTCACAAACTTTTGTTTAATATTATTATTCTCGTCATACAGTACCCCTGTAACAACAACTGTCATTTCTGTATTCATTTAATCCTCTCCTATTCCCTATTGAAATCGCCATACAAAGCTACCTGTGTGTATCGCTTCATCACAGAAATTTTCTTTCTATTTATAACATAGGAATCGTAACCTACGTCATATATAACAAATGTAAAATACCCTGAGCCTTGTGAAATTATAAAATGTAGATAATCACCTTTTCCAGAAAAATCTTTTAACGCATACTCTCTACCATCTGAAAAGGTACATACAAACATATCATCATCTTCTCTATAATGAAGCCATAAATAATCACCTAAGTCATTCCTTAAAGTAAGAATTGAATAATTATTTACACTGTCAAAAGGCACGTAAAGATTAAAGCTGAATGAAAAAGTATCATCAATAGGCAAATTTTTCCATTTTGGACGGCACTTTCCATCTAACACAAGCCCTTTTTCAAACCTTCCTACCCCATAAGTAGGAGTACCAACAATTCCTATGGGTTTTTTACCATTGTCTGAAACGAGTGTTTCATTCAATGACATTCTCTCAATTACATCCTCTTTACTTGACTCATTATACACCGCAATTTCTGTCCATGAATTGTACATATCATCTATACCTAATGGAAACCAAATTCTTCGTTTAGCGTTCTCACTCGCCCATGTAAAATGAGCATCCTTCCACATAAGCTCTAACTCCGCGTTTACTGGCTTGATGGTTTTCTCTGTCCAGTTTCTTGCGCAATACTCTTGGTCTAACTCCATAGGATATATATAATCCCCATAAACCTTGCCTGCATCTAATTGTATACCGCCTGCATTTACGTGCATATTATACTTCTTACCACTCCACTCATCTGCTACTGCATCATATTCCAAAATCATGTTCCTGTTAGGTATAGATGCTACACTTAATTGGCAATATGCAGGATTTGTGCTAGGTACGCCATACGCAGTATATGCTTTCATCCAAAAAGTAGTGCTTGTGGCCTGTGCATATGGATAACTAAAGAAATGCCCAGAACTTGTTGCCAAAGTATTACCATATTCCCAGTTCTCACCCTCTTTAAGTACATAGTACGCAGCTCCTTCCACTAAATTCCAATGAAACTCTATGTTGCGCTCATTCTGTACACAATCAAAGCCGTTTACGTCTGAGGGACATAAAATCTCTAAAAGTAGTCTTGCAGGAGTGGAGCGATTACCTGCTGTATCAACAGCTACTAAATAAAAAGTATATTCGCCAACATTTGCAGGATAGTAATAAGATGTTCCATATACTTGTGCTATTTTATCTTCTTCTGATACAGAACCTAAATATAGCAAATAATAATCTACATCCTTTTCCCCCTCATCCCAATAAAGTTTAAAGCCTCCTGTCACCTCTTCACCATGAAAATTAGAAGTCATAGTAGGAGCTGCATTTTTACCTGTAATGTAAATCTCTGGGGAATAAGTATATGCTGAAAATTTGCCGTACTTACTCATATTCTGAAATCTGAAAATGTAGGTTTCATATATTTCCATATTCTCTATGACAGCCCTATAAGTGCCGTCGTCAAATGTCCCACCGAAAAGCCACTTATCTGAATCCTTCTTACGATACGAAACATTAAAACTCTTATTATAAGTCCAATCTGTATAAATTACATCTAACATTATATTACTAACTACCGTTTTATCAGGCAATATATAATATTCCTGCTCATTTCCTACGTATACTATTTCTGGCGGCGTTTGTTGTGGGTCAGTAAGTTCTGTAATATTTATTACAGGGTCACTTGCTCCACGTTGCTCACTGTAAATAGATTCGTTGTACTCTCTACACGTAAGTTTTATACTTTCATTTTGCTCATCTTCAATTTTTATTATTCTAAATTTTTTCTTTTGAAATTCCGTTACATAATCTGTAACTTCTATTACATCACCAACAGTTCTATTTAAAGCGCGTCTATCTGTTTTAAAAGAAATGTAGGTCTGACAAGTCAGTGCTTGATTTAAGTAGAACCATGCTAATCTACTTGCCTGGTCAAAAGTTGTTACACCCATTAGCTCCAAAGTTTCAACCATTGGCTGTTTTCTTAAATAGCTATCAGGGCTTAAAGAAGCTTCTGCGTTTACTTTTACCCACTCATTTTTAGGGTCAATATAAGTAATTCTATAAATATCTGGGACTTCTGACAAAGGACTAAACCATATACTCAAATCGTGTATGTCATTCGGAGTATATGATTGAACTACTTCATCTGCCTTTTCTACAAACAAGCTATATTTGCCTGCTCTATATATAAGTAAAGAACGGCAACAATTTAACATATACTGTATCCACTCTAAACGGCTTCTTTGTTCATCTAAAGCCAGATTTAATGTATAATTCTTTTCTTTAAAGAATTTAGCTCCATCTATAAAACTTTGAACATCAATTTCATCAAGGCTCATTCCGCATCCATTATAGCGTGTCATAAAGTCTAAAACACACCATGCAGGATTATCCGTCCACTCCTCTCGATACTGTGTCAAATCGTTTGCGTTCTCATATATCTTTACAATAGAGCCATCTACTAAGCAAGTAACATTAAAACTACTACTTAAATTTTCATTCGCCTTTGCCTGTAAAGCTATATATGCCAAATACTTTAAACCGCCAACTAGCATTGCTTTATCTTCTTGTGTATCTCCGATTACACGGCTATCTATTTCTTGTACGCCATCACCGTAATAGTAATTATAGCTAACACCCTCATAACTACTACTATTTGCGTCTAAATCATCAAATTGCAAGTCCCTTATGCCCTTAATCTTACCATCCGCAACAGATACTAATTTATAGAGCACTTTTTTATCATTACTCAATCTAGAATAAATCATATTTCCCGCAGTTTTTACAGTACCATATATAATAGGTACTGGGTCTGTGGTGCTCACGTTGGTAGTCAGTGCGCCCTCACCATATGTATAAGAAGCCTTTTTATTAGACAATTTCTTCTGCTGTCTAAGGCTTACAAACATACTAACAAGGGCGATACCAATACCTATCCAACCTAATGTTGCCGCTGCACTTGACACCTAAATACCCCCCTTATTCTGCCGTGTGAAAAATTTTCAAGTCTTGTAATTTCTGTGTCTATATGTAAGGTACAGTGAATTAATTTACCGTCCCCTAAATACACTGCTAAATGCCATTGATTCATAGGCAACTTTATAACCAAAATATCCCCATAAACAGCATCTTCTAAATCAACTTCTTTAAAATGACTTTTAAAGTGCTTTAGCATATTAACATCCTCACTTACTGGATACCTGTATGATTCAATATGCTCAAACTCTGGGTGAATTTGATAAAAAGGGGCAAGGCATCCCCAAGCGTATCCGTCCTTTTCTTGTACAAAAGGTAATCCTATGTAATCTTTTACATCTTCTCTGGGAATCATCCTGCCCCTCCTTTAGTGTTTAACTAAGTATTCTCTCGGTACGGCAACATACCCACCGAAATTTAGTACATTACCACGCTGTATGCAGTCATTCAATGTTTTACCACATGAATAGTAAACTGTATTTCTTGACTTGCACCTAGCATCCCTATAAATAAACTGACAGTTCGGGTCGTAGGTCATTAAAGGTGCTTCTTGGTCGTAATCACCCAATACCCTAACAACCTCCATTTCAAAACTTGTAGCAGACATTTTAATCTCATCTAAAATGCCGCTATACATAGGCACTGGCTCATCTGCTGGGTATTCTGGAAACCACTCATAAAGTGTACACCGTTTTCCCAAAAATTCATTACCATGATTCGCTACAATAGCTGCCCATTCTTGCCAATGATTAGAAAGCGTTAAAGAAACACTATCAATAGAGTTATCTGAGTTCTCCTGTCTACTACCTCTCTCAATTTGCGTAGATAAGTAAGTATTTCCACAAATTTCAAAAGATTCTAAACTTTCATCTGCTATAAATCTATATATGTTATCCTTATCATATTCAATGACTACTAATAGGCGCGTTTCAATCTCGCTTTGTGCTAAATATTCAGCAATATCTTGTTTAAAACCTACTGTCATTATGAACCATTCCTTACTTCTATTAAATTTATAGAAACTTCTCTGTACCCCATATAATTCATAGTAAATTGTATAGAGTCACTGTCAAATCTAACATAATACCAATTATCGTCACCGCCATTATCAGTGCCATCTTCCTCGTAGATTCTTGCCCACTTAAATTTAAAAGCCCTATACTTACCTTTCACCTGCTTGAAAAATTCCTCTAACTTCCTGCCGCCCGCAGGAGTCTTTTGGAATTTAAGTGTCCAAGTTCTTCTAGGCTCTGACCACTGCGCCCTACGCTGTTCATTACCTGTCCACTTTTCATCAACAAGTGTATTAAATTCAAGAGTGTAGGAGTATAACTGTAAAGCAGTTATACCCCAAACTTCTAAATTGCCAGCAGCTTTATAATCAGTATTTGTAGTTATATCTAAACCTAACATTATGTAACACCTCTGATTGCTGTTCGCATACTTGTATTCTTCTGAATATCATTTATTAACTTACTCTTAAAGTTCTCATATTGCTTATTAAACAGTTTCATATTGGCTTCTGGGTCAAGTGACTGAAATGTCATATTCAGAGTAACACCTACTGCTGAGGGCAATTCATTTGCCTGTTGCATAGGCGTTGTATTCTCTAACTGACTATTCTCTGTTCTTACTTCGCCGCCATCTGCGTATTTAAAACGTGGGAGTCTGCCACTACGGATTGTTTTTCCATCACCAACACTGTTTAAACGGTCAAGGAAATTTGTACCTAAAGCCTTAGCTGAACTTGCCTTTATTACATATTCTCCATTAGACAGTCTAGCAGGAATACTATCGCTAGTACCTGTACCTGCCCCACTTACAGCACCGCCATCGGCAAATGCCCAAAGTTTGGCTGCCTTGCCAATTTGCATAATCATCATCACAGTCTGTAAAACTGTTCCGAATTTTCCAAGGCTACCGCTTACGGCAGTTACAGCTGCCATTAAAGCAGGCATTGCGCTATTTCCTGTGGATTTAGTAACAGTGCTTAAATCATCGGTAACATTGGTGCTTATCTTAGTAGCCGCTGTGTCTGCTGTGATAGCACCTGTTGCAGAAATAACACCTTTGTCGAATCTTTCTAGACCCTTAACAGAGCTAGAAAAATCTGGCATTGCTATGCCACTTCCAATAGTGGTACTTTCAGTGTTATGCTGCCCCACTACACTTCCTACGCTTCCTGCCACACTTCCTACAACGCCGCCAATACCTGCGGTGTCACCAACACCAACACTTGTTACACCTGCTTTTGTCAAAATCTCTTGTATAACAGAGTTTAAGGCTTGAAAAGAAGGTATTAACTGTCCATTAAGCTCTTGCTGTAAAGTAAGTCCTGCATCTGTAACATCCTGCTGAAACTTTGTCATATCAACTGTAACTCGTGATTCAACATTTGTTACAACATCTGTGTCCAAAGTATTTCTTCCAGATATTCCATCAAAAATATTGCTGAACAACTCATCAAAAGCTGTATCAAACATCTTCTTAGTAAAAGTCTGTAAGAAAGTATTTGCAAAATCTTGTAAAGCATCTTTCGCTGATTTTTCTCCCCAGTAAATACTTTGGAAAGCATCTGATAAACCGCTAACTAAGTTATCCCTAATTAAAGACTCTAATGGATGTACTTCGTCCATCAAATCTTTAATGGCTTGTTTAGCATCTACAATGTTTTGCAACATTTTACTTTTTGTTTCTTCGTCATTTGCGGCCTTTAATTCAGCAGTGTAATTAGCAATCGCTGTTCTATATTGGTCTATTACAGACTGCATATCAGAATGGCTTCTAATCCATAGGTCACTTTCTTTTTGGAAGTCACTATGCACTCCTGTTGAAAGCTGATAGTCAAGGTTTGCAGACTGTGCTTGAAGCCCAACATTCTGTGCTTTAGCCACAGATTCCTGCGCGTCCCTTTCAAGCTTTTTCAAATATACAATTTGCTCTAACTGCTGTTTAGCAACTGACATTTTATCAATTAAGGTACTCCAAGCTTTTATATCACTTGCATTACCAGACTCCTGTGCCTTTACTAAACCTTTTTGCGCAGTTGCAAGCTCTGCGTATACCCTTGAAAAATCTGCTGCATACTCTTTGACTAAATTATTTTTAAAAGCCTCTTCTGATACACCAACTATATCTTCATACTTACCTTTTATATCATCTAATCTATCATATAACTCTTTATATTTATCTTTTAATTCATTTACATATTCTATGTATTTTGTAATAGCAGATTCTTTAAGCTCACTTATCTTATTTGTAAATGATTCTACATCAGAATCTTGTCCTAAAGATTTTGCAATTTCTCTGCGCTTTTCATAATTCTTAATTTCTGCTTCTATTATATCAGAATCGTATTTAAACTTGGTCTGCATATAATCTTGGGTAGAAGTTAAGTCAAATTTATAAGCACTTTCAAGTTGTACCTGCTGTTGCTTAATTGCTTCTTTTTCTGCTTTTAAAGCGGTTTCTAAAACTTTATAAGCATTTTTAGCTTGGTTTCTAGCAGCCTTATCTGCGGAAGCTTTTCCTTTAGTGCCACCACCGCTACCACCACCAGTAGGACTCTTAGGGAATTTAGGCGTTAAACCTTCTAACACCTGCCTAATTCGCGCTTCCTGCTCTTGTTTCTCTCTTTCCGCAGCAGCCTTTTTCTCCGCAGCCGCAGCAGCCTTTTTCTCCGCAGCCGCTTTAGCAGCAGCTTCTGCTTTTTTTCTCTCAGCTTCTGGGTTATAAAGATAGTTACGCCAAAGCCCTGCGCCAACACTTTCAAGACTGTCAAACTTTATCTTAGTAGGGTCATCATCTTTTTTGAAATAATTTGCAGCACCTGCAGCTATTAAAGCAGGTGAAAGAATTTTCGCACCTGCACCTAAAGCAGCACCTACACCACCCATTGCAGCTACAAGTTTCAACTTTGCAAACCATTCAACGGCACTTATTATCGCAGGAATTAGAGTATTCGTAAGTGTACTTGCTAGATTTCCTGCCATTACCATTAAAAAACCAAATTGTTCGATGTTGGCTGCTACCTGCTTAGCGGATTCATCGTTTTTATCTGCGGTTAATCCTAGAATTAAACCCAGACTCATTAAAGCATCACCAACACCACTTGTCACAGAAGCAAAAGCACTAAATTTACCCATCAGTCTGTTTGTAGACTCTAACTTTTTCTTCTTTTCACCTTCAAGCTTAACCTGTTCTTGATACTCTTTTTCAGCGACACGCGCCAATTCTAAGCGTTTTTCTATCTCTCTGTCAAGTTCCTTTGCAGACTCTTTACTACCCTTTATAGTAACTTCTGCTACAAGATTCGCATACTTAGCGGCTTCATTTGCAGATGCTCCAAGTTTTTGATATTTACCTTCCAACTTAGTAATTTCTTCTCCCCAAAGTTGAAGGGACTTATCATTAGACATAGAGCCTAACATCTTAACCTGCCCTGCAATAGCATTTGTATTTATTCTCTGATTATTTGCTTCAACGTGTGCATTAAACTTTAAAGCAGAACTATTAGCATAATCCATTGCAGCGTTCTGTGCTTTTCTGTATTTTGCTTCTGCCTCATCAATGGCTTTATTTTGTGCTATTTGACTACTGGTTACACTATCAGTAGCTTCTTTAATCTGGAATAAAGTATTTACCTTTTTAGCAATGTTCCAAGTCAAGAACATTATAGTAAGCTCTTTAAGGTTGTCTACTATTAACTTAACTAAAGGGGCTGCAATATTTAAAGCTGCTTCAATAGCAGGCATAAAACTGCTACCTACATCTTTTAAAGCTTCCCAAATTTTTAAAGCATAATCCCCAACTGTCTTAAAACCCTCTACAAAAGCAGGATTTATTTGCATATCTTTTGTATAAAGAACATCTCTTATATCTTTTAAAATACCTTTAGCAGTATCACGTAAAGATTCAACAGCTTGTACCTGCGCAAGTGCATAGCCTTCCTTAACCTGTGCAAGCATACCACTTAAAGTGTTGCCGTACTCTGTGGAAGATTGTTTAAAACCTGCTAAACGCTCCATTAAAAATTTAAATAAACCTTCACTACTTTGTTTAGCAGCTTTAATATCACTGTCTGTTAAACCTAAAGCTGTTGCTAAAGTTGAACTTGCAGGCTGAATACCACCTTGGACTAAATCTCTTAACTCCTGTACTAACTGTCTACCATCTAGTCCCATTGATTTAACAGCATTTACACCTGTAACAGTAGCTTGCTCAATCTCTTTGACAGTCATTCCTGCTCCTAAACCTGGTCCGAGCAATGCCCTAAAAGTAGATATTAGTTCCTCACTTGTTGCTGCAGTTTTTGCTGCTTCAATAGTAAGGTCTTTCATAATAACTTTAGACATAGCCATTGCATCATTCCACTTTAAGCTCTCACCATGTAAAGAAGTCATAGAACTTAAAATACCTGCCATACCTATTTGCTCTGTTTCTAATAAGTTTGCAAGTTGCCATCCGGGTGAAACTAATGCTGTTACTGCTTGTCCGATAGCATCAATACCGTAAACTAATTTGAAAGCACTAAAAGATATTGTTTCATAAATTTCCCAAGCCTTACTTAAACTTCCACTCAAAGTAACTGCTTGCGCATTTGCTTTTGCTAGTGCATTTTCCAAACCATTAACTTGTGCAACTGTTCCAGAGGTGTTCATAGTAGGCGTGAATGAAACTGTATTCATTTTGGAAAGTTTACTATCAAGTTTTGCAGTGTCTGTTTTAGTAGCCTTATAGTTTAGTTTTTGTGTCTGTCTGTTATTTAAAGTAACTTGTGTCTGTTCAGCCTTTACTTTTAACTTCTCTAAATCCCCCGCCATTTGAACGGCTTGCTGTGACAATGTTTTTCTAGCATTTGTCATACTCTGACTAGAACGTGTAGACATTCTTTCAAAAGCACTTGTCATTTGACTGAGTGCTTCTGTAACATTCTTATTCATTGCCATTATACTAGCAGATACTAAAGAAGTGTTTACCCCAACAGCAGTTGATAACTTCTGTGTCGCCCTTATCTGCTGTTGCATAGAAGATTCGAGAGTTTTTGTCTGTGCGTTTAAACTCTTGGTTAGCAGATTTCTTTGCGCTGCCATCTGCGCATTTATCTGATTTGTCTGCGCTCTAATTGTAGCGATAACATTTTTAGCAGTCATTGCCACTTTTGTATCTATACTATTTAAAGATGAATTTACTTTTTTCTGCGATTTTTGGAATGAAGTAGAAAGCTGCTCTAATTGCTGGTCTGCCTTTGCCACGCCTTTTGTAAGATTACTAACATCTAAAGCTATACTAGCTGTTAGTTTACCTACATCTGCATTAGCCATCTTTTCTCCCTCCAATCAATTTTAGGGCTATTTTATATTACCGCCCCACTGTTTAAATAAATCTGGTGTCATTTTCGGCATATTCTTGACATCATTTTTTGCCTTATCTGGATTCTCCACCTTTACATGATAATCCAATAAAGCAAATATTTTTGCAGGAGAGCTTTCCCAAAATTCTGTATCGGACATTTTTAGAACTCTCTTTGCAAAATAGTAAAAAGCTACCCAATCCCACGAATCATCTTCTTCGTGGGAAAGGGCTTTCTTTAGTTTTTTGAACTCTTAGTTTCTTTAACTTCTGGCATTACCTTAGTTAAAGCTTCATTAACCAAACTAATCACATCTGGGATGTTTCTAGGAGTTAAATAACTTCCTAATTCTTTATCTGTCATTTTATCCTTACTTGACGCAAACCCTGCTTGTAAAATAGCTAAAACATCAGCAAATCTAGGTGTCCCAGTAAGCGCATCAAATGCTTTTTGCACACTTCCAAATTTATCCTCTAACATTGCAAATGCGTTGAAATCATAAACTAATTCATAATCTTTTTCTCCAATTTGAAGAATAGTTCCTTGTGGTTTTAATAAGCTTAATTTTGACATATTTATTACTCTCCTTTATGTATTAATAACCTAACTATATTATACCATATAATTAAGATTTTGTCAATACCCTTAAAAAAAAATAAAATAAGGGTGTATAAAACACCCTTAAAATTAATTATTAAGCACCAATAGCTGATGCAGTAGCGTTAAGTGTCATATCCATCCACTTTCCTGCACCGTTTGTAGGCATTGCTACACCGCTGAAAGAGCAGTCACCAAAATCACCACTTGAATCGTTAATGGTGAAATCTGGAGCTTCACTTAATCTGCACTTATAAAGCACTACATGGGCATCTTTTACAGTGCCGTCTGTACTTGCATAATCCCATTTACCCTCTAGTTTAAAGTAACCTGGGGTAGCATTTGCTGCTGTTATGCTATAAGTAACTTTTTCAGTCGCCTCTGTGCCATCAGTAGTTACCTTACCACCTAAGATACACTGTAATCCACTATAACTTATTACACTGTTAGTAACAGTAAAGTTAATACTTGTAGTACGTGCATAGTTATCCATTACAGTTGAATCACCATAAAGTGTTTTAGAAACCATTTCTGGTGAAACCTGTAAAGAAAGGACACCTGCTAAATCTACGAACTCACCATAAGTAGTTTCACCATCTGTTGGGTCGGTTAATAGAGGTGCAACTTTTACGTCGCTCAACTCCATTAAAACTACTCTTGTGTCAAGAATCTTTCCTGCCATATGCTTTCAATCCTTTCTAATAATTCAATGAAAGCCCTGTTACATTAAGTACCCAATTCGCCCTGCCCCCAGTATCCGTTGTAAGATACGTTGGTGGGTTCATTGGCCTTACTGTAAAACGCTTTCCGTTAGCGTCAACCATAAAACCATCTTTATTTAAAAGATTGTATATATTTAATGCAATCTCTTGCGCTTTAGAACTAAACCTATTCCTTACCCTTATCTGGCAATTAAAGTTCACACTATTACGTGCGCGCCCTTTAATGCTAAAAGCCTGCAATTCTGTTACACATATTGCGTCTGGTATTTCTGTCCTTTGAGGAAAAAGGTTTACAAAAATATTCTTATCCACTATGCCATATTCATTTATTTCCAAAAAGCCTGCCATACTTTCCGCGAACATTTTTCCTCACCTACTTCATACGCTTACGCGCAAACTGCATAGCTTTACGCCTACTTTTCTTTCCCCTAACAGATTTACTACGTTCAACATTTATAGGAACATCTTCAAGAACTGCTTCTCTTACAGATTCTTTCATAATCTCCATATATGTCTGCTTATTTGCATTATACGGGTCACTTAAATAATGGTCTTTACCGCCATTTGGATGTTTAAACCATGTAGCTTCATGCTGAATAAGCGCATAATTATAATCTGGGTTGCTTCCCAAAGGCTTTGAGGGGTCTAATAAATGCCTATCTCTTGGTGTTGCAGAATATACAACATCAAAGGAGTTACCTTTATCTATGACCTCGCCACTTAAAACCAATGCACCTGTATCAACAGGTACTTGCATTTCTGAATCCCTCAATAAATCCTCTGCACACAGCCTAGCTGCTTCCCTTAAAGCCCCCTCCATTCGGAGAGATTTATTTATAAGTTTACTACTAATCTGCTGAAATACATTAGAGTTGTAACTCATAATCATTTGGCATTACCCCATTATTAGCCCACTGAAAATTTGTAATTACACCATCCATCTTAAAAACACGCACACTTACATAAATACCTTGTAATAAAACGCCATCATCTATGCCCACAATTAAATAATTGGCTGTCTTTCCATTTGGATACTCTATATAAATGCGGTCTAATTTATTAGGAATATGTGGTCTAATACTTGTTAAAGCAAACTGTATTGTTGCTGACTCCTGCGTAACTGTTAAATAATCTTTAGCCCGTTCTAAATCTACATCACTGGCTAAATCAGAATTTAAGGTTGCATTTATGCGTATTTTATTTTCAAAATCATAATCTATAAAGTCCTTACTTTCAAGGTATTTTCTTTCAAGAACAGGGACATAATAAAACTTCATTTCCCTATTTCCTATAATACCATAAACTTGGTCGATTGAACTGCTTAAATACCTACTAATACTATCCATTTTCAGCATCCCCAGTCATTACCTCAACCTGCTCAATAGATTTATGACCATCCCTATTATAAAATACCATTACTATATAATATGTTGTATTTGGACTTAAATTCATTAAACGATATTTAGTCCTCTTAATGTCCCAAAAAGAAATTGATTCTACATCATTCTCCTGCCGTAAGATTGGCACAGAGTATTCATCATAGATAGACTTAGTGCTATACATTAAAGCATATTTACAAAACTCTCCATAACCTAGGTTAAACATATTCCAACTTAACTCCGCAGATGTTGGACTTACTGTACCAACTTGTAAGTTTACCTTCTGTCCTTTAGATAAGTTATAGTTACGAATAGTCCCATTACGTATACTTATAGTAATATCTGCACATTCTATATCACTCTGCTCTGCCTTCTCAATATCTGCTTGTGCTTTTTCAGCTAAGGAAGTGTAATGGAAGAACCTATCGCCTTTCTTAAAGCTTACTTGCTCCGCACTTACATCAAATTCTGGGGCAGAAGCTGTTGCAAGCCTCATGTATAATACATAAAGACTTTTTAACACAACTAGATATTTTTCTTTTGGGGTTAATTCATCATCAACTGATTTTCCCATACCCATCAAAGACATTTCTATGATGGATGGAATATTATCCTTTATCTGCTGATACGAGGGGTCGTTCTCAATTAAAGGCGTAGAAAGAACTAAACTATCTTCTAAATATTTAATTAGGTCTTGTAGTTTATCTTCCATGCGCTCACCCTCCTAAATTTAAACTACTGCCAACGCTCCTTGCGCTTTCAGATATGCTTTTAATTCCTCAGAAACTTCCAATTCAGTTCCCTCAGAAAAATAGTACCATTTATTCCCATAAACCATTTTAAAAGTTTGATTAGGAACTATCTTTACTTTTTTATTAGTAGCTTTTGCAACTTCTTTTTTAGCTTCTGGGATAGTTACACTTACATTTACTTCGGGTGTAACTTCCGTTTTCTTTGTTACTGCCATTTGTAACCTCCATTTAAGAAAAAGGGAGAATAAAATCTCCCTTATTTTTGACCTTCTTCACTAGACTGTGTGTCACTACTAACAGGCGGTGGTGATGTAGCTAATGCCGCATTTACTGCATTAGCAAATTCAACACTTCCTGCCTCTGAGTTAAACACAATATCTTTACTTATTCCTACTTTATCAGCAACAGCTTGCGGATTTTGCTTCATGTAGAATACATCATCCGCAGTTACACCCTTGCCAATCAGACTTGCTAACTTGGCAGGGGCTTGCTGTGCATATAAAGCATCACTAGCGGTAATAGCCATTAGTGACACCTCCCATTAAGCAGTTTGAATAACTACTCCGTGAGTCGGATTCAGTACATCTGTACCCCAAATTCCGTACCATGCAATTTTCATTTCACGTCCGAAATCTTCGGTAGCATCTGTTCTAATTTCTGGTGCTAAGTTCTCAGCTAGGCAATAGTAATCTTCACCGAAAATTATAGCGGTGTATACATCTTCTTGATTTTTACCTTTTGCCTTTAATTCAGCATCATATCCTAATTCACTCTCTGCTGCTGCACCGTTAGGCATCATAGTTGTAACAACGAAACGAACGTCGTCAATACGTCCAATTTCCAATCTGTTACTATACGCGGACAACGTATTAAACTTAACTTTCGTTAAGCGGGGGAGTGCTTCTTTAAAGTGTCTTTACACTTGACATCCCCTCTCATACTCACGTATGAGGTCAGACTATCTCTTTTCCCCTATCTTACGTTCGAGGAATCTCGTGTATAGTCGTTAGACTTCTTCCGATAATTTATATTTCATAGAGTCTGGAACAAACTCTTTTATATAATTACAGAACTTTACAAAACTTTTATCTTTAGCAGGAATTTTTATTAAATAATATCCTTTATCTAATGCAACATAGGTGGAGATACCTATAATTTCATTTAAAGCATTACTTAAAATTGTACATTCATCGAATGTGAAACAACAAGTGGCGATATTTCCAAAATGCTCTGCCTTTTTAGTACCATCATCCATGTACCAAATTGCAACAGCAAGCGGTGATAACATACCTTTAATTGTTTCTGGGATTACTTTTATTCTTCCTTTATAAAATAATTTATGAAGATTTTTTATGTCCCCAAATGCTTTTGTCCGACACCTTACAGATTTATAACCCTCTTTAGTGGTTCTATAATCTTTCGGACTTATTTCATCTTTGAAAAACTGCATTTTATAATCTAAATACTGCTCTTGCTTTATAGAATGGCTAATTGCAAGGACACGCCCTTCCAAACTTCCATCCCCCAAAATACTACCTATTGTAACAGCATACTGTGATTCAGTTAAATGCTTGTAATCGCTTCTTACAGCAGATATTCCATAATGCTGTAGCCACTTACCTACGGTACTATTTGTTACATTATATTTTAAGCAAATGTCTTTCTTGCAACCACCCTGCTCAAAAATACTTTGTAAATCTTCTTTGGGAGGAATATATGCAAAATGTTCATAAGTTCCTAAGTTGTACTCTTTAACAAGTCTTTTTATAACCTTTAAACTCACTTGGAAATATTTTGCAACTTCCTTTTGACTTTTAAGCTCTTCATATACATTTTGTAAAAGTTCTTTTTCTATATAAATTTTTTTCATATAAATTACCTTCCTTTAGTACGGTATTACCCCTCTGGGGTTCACTTTCTCTTAAATTTAAGAGTATTATAGGCTTTTTAAAGCCCACCGTTTAGCGAGATGCTCTGTACTTGTTTTTATTCAAGCACACAGGCAAAATCTACCATTAAACAGTTGTTCTGGTGCGCCATAGTTACTAGCATTACTGTACTATTACTTTCATTCTCTATGGCTAAAGAATTACTGACCAAATTTCTTTGGCGGGATAACCACTTCTTTAAAGTGTCTTTACACTTGGGTTATCCTCTTGTAGTCACCTACAAGATTAGACTATCACATAATCCTTTCGGATTCTTCGTCCTTAGTCTTTGCAAGGGTATTAGTCTGTATAAGTTACCACATACTTTTTGTAAAGTATTGTACCTCTTCTTAAAGCACTTGCAACAGTGCTGTTATTAGTATTTCCAAAATATCTTGAACAATCTTGTATACTCTCAAAAAGTTTTTCTTCACCTGTAATAAGATTCTGTAATAAAATCTTTCTGGAACGTCCTTTTCCATTATTACGTGAAGCGTCTATCCTTTTCTGAGTATGAAAATCAATCAAATTATGTTTGACTGCATGTAAAGTATTTTCCTGCTGTGTACACCATTCTAGGTTCTCCACCCTATTGTTTAACTTATTTCCATCCATGTGATTTACTTGCGGAAAATTATTGGGGTTAGGAATAAAGGTTTCAGCTACAAGCCTATGTATCTTTTTGGTCTTTCTACCACACTTATTGTAAAGATTTACATAAGCATATCCTCGCTTACCAACTTGTTGTTTTAGCTCTTTACCATTGGAAATTACTTTACCATCTGTTGTTATATAATATCTTGGAAAATTCTCTATTTGTTGTTTCACTTACGTTACTCCTTATACTATCTAATTGACCTTCTCACACGATTACCTTTTTCAAGGCTTTTCCTGTTTTCACGAAGTTTAATCGAGTGTATTTCTACACAAGTGGACTAATGCCTAGTAGCTTATGCTACCTTTTCAATCCATGCTGGGTCGTCCCTTAAAGTACGTGCTTGGTGCGGATGAATTATAGCTACATAATATCCGTTGATTTTCGGAACATTGTTAGTGGTCAGTATTTCTACTGCATCTTTAACAGTTGTTACTGAGAAATCATTTTTACCTGCTTCAATTTCACCAATAGCACTAATTTTAGCGGCACCCTTTTCTCTACCAAAAAGTTTAGAGGTTCCAGTACCACCTTTTACAGCAGCACTGCACAATTCTTTCTCAATAGTCTGCACATAGTTACGTGACAGTTGACGCATAGCTACTTCTAATTCGTCTACAAAAGAGAAACGAATTGCTGCTTCGGTAATCATCACAGCAGTACCATGTTCAACAACTTTAATACTCTTTGTGCTAGAGCTTAAAGTTTGTGTCTTGATGTGTTTACCTTCTTCTAATGGTTCAGAAAGTTTTAAGTTGTTGTAAGTCAACATCTTAATTTCATTACCTGGGTTTGTAGTCAGCTCGGTTTTACGTGCTGCAAACTCATAGAAGGTATATACAGGTTCTGCCATAAACAGAATTTCTTTGCTTAATACTGGAATTAAGGAATTAACCAGTTGAACGGCAGTACCACTATCTAATTCAGTTTCAGTAGTTTGAATGATAGTATTAATTTCATTTCCTAGCGGCCATCTTGTTGCCATTTATTCATCACTCCTATTATTGCTTAAAGCCTTTAGCTCTTATTGCTTTATATTCATCAAAAGACATATTATTAAGCTTTTCAATTAGGCTCTCTGTTTTTTCAGGTGCTTTAGGGCTTGTTTTTGGTGTGGGCAACGGCGGTTTAACAGTCTGTTTAGAATACTTCTCCTTAACCGTATTCTGTAAAGCCTTTACCTGTTCATAGGAAGCATCAATTTCTTCTTGTGTGTTTCCCTTTACAAGAGGTCTAAAATCTTCGTCAATGTCTTTGATTTTACCTGTTAAATATTTATTCAATTCTTCCGCAGCCTTGTATGCAGAAAAATCTTTCTCAGATTTTGCAAGCTTTGCTTTATACTCTTCTAGTTCTTTTTGCAATGCTTCAATGTCTTTGCTACCTTCCAATTTTCCATCCTCCTTAGCTTTATTAATTCTAGCTTCTACTTCTTGTAAATCTTTATCACGCTTTGCAACATCTTTTTGCAAATTGCTTATAGTTAAGAAGTTTTCATTGCAAGCCTTAACCTTTTCAGCTAACTGTGACTTTAAATCTTCTAGGTTAGCATGTAACTTATCGCGCTCTTGTTTACGCGCTTTCTCGATTTCCGCTTGAATATCAATACTTGGGTCTACATTTGGATTCGTATTTGGTTCTGCCATTTTTTCTAATCTCCTTTAAACTAATTATTTAGAATATTTTAGTTTCTTCTCTGCTGGTGGTACAGGTGAGTTTTTCTTAAAAGACTGCACTTTAGGCGCAGATACTTTCTCACTAGAACCCTTCACTTTAGTATAACTCATTAAAAAACCTCCTATTCCTTTGGGGGATTAATGTTTCCAAGTCCATTGTTTATCTTAGAATCTTTACCCTCACGTGTTCTTCCAACAGTGCCTTTTAAGTCTACCTGTGGACTAGCAGTCGACGTTGTTTGCGGCTGCTCTTTTTCTTTTACAATAACTTTGCCATCAAAAGTGCTAACAAGCCTGTTACCACTAGGCAAACTTACTGGTTGTATTCCATAGAATTGCGGATTATCTGCAACATCTTGTTTAATGTTGGAGATTAAATTAGAAACATCATCTTTATAAAGTCTTGTCATAGCATCTTCCCTTGTTGTTAGACCTGCTTTTAACTCAGACTGTATCATTTCCAATTCTTTCGCCCTATCCCTTGGTAGAATATCTCCCCACCAAATTCTATGGTTATAGAAAATAAAGTTATCTGCTCTCTTTGGAACTTTAATCATTCCCTCTACAATACCTATTTTCATAATAACTTTATTTATCTGTACTATTGATTTTGCGCTTTGAACGCGCTTCTGATTTATTAAATCTGTTAGAGGCATAAAAGCAATTTCTAAAGCTACACCACTCAAATTGCTTGGCGCATTTTCGCCACCTATTGCAAGTTTTGGCATACTACCTACATTATAAATAGTATCCATTACCCTATCAATGTAGTTATTAGAAGCTACTAAATCACCATCTAAACCTAAATTATATACCTTTGCTTTCTCTGGAACGCACCACATCTTATTAGCACCACGCTCCAAATTATGCGGCTTTGCACCCTGTACAATCGTCGTAGGGGCAGCATTATAATCTAGAATTTGCGAAATATCACTTGTTTTCAGATTATATTCAGTATTCAGATAAATTAAATCCTTTAAATCCGAACGACCAAACATTGAACCAGACTGTACTAAGTTTCTGAAAGGTACAATAGGAATTACGCCATACTTATTCGGATAGACTGCAACCTCATTGCTATTCTCAAAAATCGTTATTGACGAATTTGTGTAAACATAACGCATTATCTTCTGCTTATTCTTGCCTAAGAGTCCTGTATCATCCACAGCATACATAACTGTAACAGATTCTAAAGCATCAAAATCATCATTATAACCATCTTTATATTTTGGGAATACAAGGCTTGAAGGAATTGCATAAAGACGTATACGTCCTTTCGGATACATACCAAAGGGGTCATTCATATCTTCGGCTTCCTCAAAAGCTACATGCACATAAGCATCCCCAGTTACAGATTTTATCTGTCCAACCTTAGACATTAAATCAGAACCATTGTTATCGTCCCAAACATTATTTAAGAATGGTAACACAATTTCTTCGACCTTCTTATCAAACTTGAAAAGAAAACCACTATTAAATTCTGTTGCAACATATTTATCTACAAAGCGTCCGCACCAGTTTGTTGTTACTTCTGGTCTATCGTCAGATACTATGCCTTCCCAGTGGTATCCATTATAAAAGTTCCAATAGTCTGAATAGTCCCTAAGTCGTTGCTTATCTTCCTCATTCATATAAAGGCTCATCCTATCTGCTACTGCAAAAGGCGCAAATAACTTCTGCATGACCAATTTTCCTAAATTACTAATATTACTCACCACCTACTGCGCATATAACGCCTTGTCCTTCCTCTTCTAGCACTCATAAGAGTATTAGAAGATGATTCTATAAATTTATTGGTAGAAATTTCTTCCATATCGCCTACTTGATGTTTCATGCTCCATACCATTAAAGCTGCACTAAATGGGTAATCATCGTGCTTATTTCGCTCTTTGGGGGCAGCAACTACTAAATTATTTCCCCTATAATCCTTTGTAAGTTCTACACACTGCTCTTGGAATTTCTTATACTCAATCGTGCTTTGTGTTTCCTCATTAGAAGGATAATGAAAACAATTTGCATTAATGTAGGCATTAAAATACTTCATTAACATAGATTTACTAGGCGGTGTGAAAACAAAAGGTATTACAGGGAAACTTACGTTAGCTGCTAACCTATCTGCAACAGGGCTTCCAACACCAGTGCCATCTATGATGCACACTTTTACATTAAAATTCTTTAGATAGTCCATTATCTCATAAAATTGTTGTTCATAGTTATCACCAACAATTTCAAGCCAATCTATTATCTTTACATCATATATAACATAATCCTCTGCCCCAATCTCTTTAGATTTCTCTATGATTATTGGGTGGCTCTTATCTGCTATACCCACAGTAACAACAGTGCTATCATTTGCCTTTCCAACATCTATTCCTACATAGCAGGGTTGGTCACAAGAATGTTGCCTACCTACCTTACTCATTGCAATAGGTTCTGCTAAGAATTTCTCACTATTAATAAACATACCATAGCTAAATAGCCATTTTAGTTTATAGTTCATTAAAAATTCCTCACTGCCCTCACCCATCAATTCAATGGCTGCTTGGACAGTTTTAGCATAATAAGGATTATACTTTATAATAGTATCACTATCATACTCTAAATGGTTTCTAAATGCAATTTTTCTTCCTTTCCATTTTGCCTTGTTTAATTGAATAGCATCATAAAAGAAATTCTTCTTTATAGTTGGAGTACCAATTAAAATCTTTGTTCCGTTAAAATGGGAAGTAGTAGGAAAGATTGATTTCCTATACTTATAATTACTTATATCTTGGGATTCGTCACAAATACATAAATGATATGTGCCACCTTCGACATTTGCTCCATCACTAGCAGACTTACAAACGATTGAAGATTTTATATCTAAATTATTAAATATCAAGGTAATCTTATTTCCGTTAAAAGTACCAAAACTAATATTAAATTCTGGGCTTTCTAGTATCTCACGTGCTCTTGCACTTGAAAAGAAGTCCTTAACATTATCAAAGATAATCTGTGACTGGTCTTTACATGGGGCGAAAATACCTACCTTCATACCATCCCTAAACAACCTCAGCCGAGGGTCGTCTAAGAACATTGGCATATTTGCCAATATGGGAAGTATTATCATTACTGCTGCCGTTGTTAAAGATACTGTATAACTCTTACCACACTGACGCGCCATAAGACCTGTAATAGTATCTTGGTCGTTCTCTAAAATAGCCCTAAAGATGCGTTGTGCAAACTCTACTTGATAAGCATAAAATCTTTTACCGCATAATGTTTCTGCGAAAATTGTTATTTTTCTGACTAATTTAGTCGTAGAAAGTCGCTCACCTATACAGCTCATTTTATCCTCCAATACAACGGAAAATAGCCCTTAACAGGCTATTTAATTATTCTACAAAATAGAATCCGTATTTTACTCTAATTAATCTATTTTTATATTTTGGAATTTTCAAATAATTATTATACTCATTCTTTGTAATTCTTCTCATTAGAATAACTCCTTACTTTATATTTACATTATACCATAAAATTAACAGTTTGTCAATAGATGTTAATTTATTATTAAGATTTCATTATCTGCATAAATTCATCATCTGTCCACAAAAACAAATCTGTACTTTTATGTCTATTCCCCTTGTTCATCTGTGCTATAAAGCAGCCAGGTACGCCAACACGCATACCATGATATTTTGCATAATTAGGGTAAACTTGAAAAGTACCGCTCCATACCTCATAAACAATTCTAGGACAGGGTGTCTTTTCAAATTTGTTATGCTCTATAATAACCTTTTCCTTTTTATAGCGTTGATGATGATGCTCTCTCCACGTAACATCTGCATTTACCCAATCCCAAACACCGTCACGTTTAGGGGATAAATGCTGAATAAAATGTACAAAACAATTCTTGCCTACATTAAAATAAAGAAAGCAAAACTCTTCTTTATAAATGTCGGGCTTGCCTATTAAAGTAGCTAACATCTTCTCTGGAGTAAAATAAACATCATGCTTCAATCTTCCTGCCCAATGATTACCCTCTATAATATAAAGGATTCTATCTGCATAGGGTTTTAAAATCTCAGCTAATTGATATACTTGGTCGTCGCCAACACTCCACTCTTCATGCAGGTCACTTTTGCTTAATTTAGTTGCGCCGTTACCTGCGTCACCGCCAATTCCTACGTATAAATTAGGAATACTCATTAAATACTTAAATGTTTTCTCGAAAAGTTCTTTATTACATAAACCCCAATGTATGTCGCCTAAATTTACAAAGTAGGCGACATCTGCTTCTGTTCTAAAACGCACGATATGCTTTTTTAAATCTTGGTAAATATAATCTTCTTTTGCTTTCATATATTCTCCCATAAGCACTCTTTAGTGTCTTTATTAAATCTAAATTCCTTAACCCTTGGATGCCGCAGACTCTTAGTATCTTGATTTATAACTTCTTGGTATTCTACCTCTACAACAATGTCGAACATTTTAGAAGTATGTGTCTTAATAAACTCTTGGTCTGCATCACTAAAACCCTTAGCGGTGGTTACATAAGTAAGTTCTCCATTCTTATAAGCACCTAACTTCAAACCTGCTACCCAACCATTTGCATATGTTTTAGTTATAGGTTCATTCCCTTCCCAATACTGCCAACCACGAACACGCAGTTCCTCAACTGTAAATTTTCCAGTATACTTCTTTATTGGTGGTTCAAAACCTATTACAACTAAGTCCGCGGTTTTCTTCGCCTTAAACTTTAACCATTCCTTAGAACGCTTATCCTGCTTATAAATAGATGTAGGGGACTTTAAGATAAGCCCCTCACCACCACAACGTCTTATGTTATCAAAGCAGTTTTTAAAAGAATCTACTAATACTAAATTCTTTCCTATCTTTGCAGCAAGTCTATTATCCAAAAGATTGTATAATTCCTTCTTAAAATAGAACCTTGTAACCTCGTAACAGCTATTTAGTACATAATCACCCATTTTAGTAAAATAATCTTCTAAAAGCATGAGAAATGAAATGCGAGTTAATAAAGATTCTTCCTCTAGGTCAAGCCCTTGGAACTTGATTACATCAAAAATCTTATACTGTAGTCTAGTACCTTGTTCCCATAATTCTTCTGCTCTTTCTGGTGTAGAACCCAACAACTGCTGCACCTTTGAAGAGTTTGTATTACCGCCTTGCATTACAAGCTCACCATCAAAAATGCTATCTTTAAAGTCTGAAAATGGAAGCGCACACATCTTTTTAAGCCTGTCTGTATTATCCTCTTTTTCACCAGTGACTTTACTCGTGCGTCTACTGTAAAAATGAACAAAACCTTGTTGGTCAACATACATTATTGCTCTATGTCCATCAAATTTTTCCTGTGCTAAAAAGTTAGGATTCTCTAAAGAATCCATATCCCCCTCTGCACAAAGCATAGGTGCAATGTTTGGATTGATACAACTATTTAGCAATTCGCATTACCTCCAAAACATTTAACACTGCCCTTTCAAGAGCTTCTTTTGTAGAATCATTTACTATTTTAAAATCCCATAACTTCCAATCGTCTAAATCTACCTCACTAGAATTAGAACGCTGTTTTGAAGTTAGATGATTTTTATAATTAGGACGTTCAACTCGTATTGTGACAACTGGAACATCGTTATCTTCACCAAATTTTAAGACCTGCTCAATCTCATTTTTATAGCGCGTATCAGGAATAACTACTAATAAGCCATCTGTTTCGCTTTTAAGAGAATGATTACAAGCGCTTCTTAGACTACGCAGCATTTCATTTACCCAAATGTTTGGGTTATAATTCCTGCCGCCATCCCCAATCATTTGTAATAACGCTCTTCCTGCTTTATCCTTTTTACCATCCCAACCAAAAGAATGTGTAGCGATAAACTTTACAGGACTTGCAAAGTGCCAATTATATGCGTTTCCAAATTTTGCTTGCTTACCTAATATAATATTCGCTACGGTATCTTTTCCGCTTTCAGCTTTACCACTAATTAAAATTATCATTTTCTTCATAATATCACCTAATAATATTATAACATAAAATTAAATATTTGTCAATACCCCTTTAAGAAAAAGCCCATTTACAATACACATATCTAAAGATGTTTCTATAAAACTTGTGGCTTTTAATTGTTTCATTTCCTTAATTGATTGCTCCGACATTCTTAAAGGCTTCTGTGGTGCATCATAAGGTAAATCATCTAGGAAGTACCTTATTAATACATCCCCAACACCTAAATCTGCACTAGGCTTAAACCCCCTAGAAGTCATAACTAATACTCCTAGAGGGATATTTAAGTCACCGTTAATACAAATATAATCTAGCGAATCATTAACTTCTTTAAAAGGGCATTTCACTATTAAAGTTGTTTCGTCACTATAAAAACGTCCCACAGGTTTTGTAAGTAACATATCACCACGTTTAGGACTTATTACTGTTGAATCATTTAAAAGTTTCATAATACGCTAAAATCCCCACCTAAATGTACAAATCTGTCACGAATTTCTTCGGTACGTCCTTGATTCCAAAACTGACTTCCAATGTAACCACACGTCCTACGCGCAACATTCATTTTTGTCTTGTCTTTATTTCCACAATTCGGACACTCCCACTCTAGTCTGCCGTGGTCAGTAACAATCTTAATCTCGCCATCATATCCACAGACTTGACAATAATCACTCTTAGTATTTAATTCAGCATACATAATATTATCATAAATAAACTGAATAACCGTGATAACAGCATCTAAATTCTTAGTCATATCGGCACATTCAATATAGCTAATAGCCCCACCTGGACTAAGTAATTGAAATTCAGATTCAAATTTCAATTTTGTAAAAGCATCTATTGGCTCTCTCACATGAACATGATAACTATTAGTAATATAATCGTGGTCTGTAATGCCTTTAATCTCACCAAAACGACTCTTTAAACATTTTGCAAATTTATAAGTTGTTGATTCAATAGGAGTACCATATACAGAGTATCCTAACCCCTCTAATTCTTTCCACTCTGCACATTTATCATTTAATCTCTGCATAATAGCTAGAGCAAAAGGCTTTGCCTCTGGGTCAGTATGCGATTTACCTGTCATAGCCAAAACACATTCATACAAACCTGCATACCCTAAAGAAATTGTGGAATAACCATTCTCCAATAACTTATCAATCTTCTCTCCCTTTTGAAGTCTTGCAATAGCTCCATACTGCCAGTGAATAGGTGAAACATTAGAAATTGTACCTTTAAGATTTTGGTGTTTTACCCTTAATGCTTTATGACATAATTCTAACCGCTCATCTAAAATCTTCCAGAATCTTTCTTTATCGCCATTTGCAGATAATCCTACATCAACAAGGTTTATTGTGACAACCCCTTGATTGAAGCGTCCATAGAATTTAGCTTTTCCATTTTCATCAAGATATGGTGTTAAGAAGCTTCTGCATCCCATAGGAGGATAACAATGTCCAACCCCATCGGACGTTTTCTTATTATCCAACATAATCTTTTCAGAAACATAATCTGGAACCATCCTCTTAGCCGTACATTTTGCAGCCATCTTTGTTAAATAAAAATAGGGAGTTCCTTCCTTAACATTATCTTCCTCTAAAACATATATCAGCTTAGGAAAAGCAGGGGTTATCCATGCACCCTTTTCATTCTTGACTCCTTGGTAACGCTGACGAATGATTTCCTCAATTACCATAGCAAGGTCTTTCTTCTCCTGCTCGTTCTTAGCTTCGTTGAGATATAAGAACAGTGTAACAAACGGTGTCTGACCATTGGAAGTCATAAGAGTATTAATCTGATACTGCATGGTCTGCACACCTCTAGTGATTTCTTTCTTTAATCTTTCTTCTACAACCTTTTTAATCATCAAAGATGTGCCTACATCCCCATCATCAAAAACTTCAAAATGCTCTAATTCCTTTATAAATTCTTCTCTAATTTTTTCCCTAGAGATATTGACAAATGGGGCTAAATGTGTTATAGAAACACTCTGCCCACCATACTGATTAGAAGCAACTTGTGCCATAATCTGTGTAGCAATGTTACAGGCAGTAGCAAAACTATGTGGTTTCTCAATCAGTGTTCCGTTAATAACTGTACCGTTTTGTAGCATATCTTCCATATCTAATAATGCGCAATTATACATTTTTTGAATAGCATAATCCATATCATGTACATGAATGATACCTTCTTTATGTGCAGCCATTACATCAGGTGGGAATAACAATTTTTCAGATAACTCTTTTGACACCATACCAGCCATATAATCACGCTGCGTAGAGTTAATAACAGGGTTTTTATTACTATTTTCCTCATTCACTTCTTGATTACTGAGATTAACAATATCTAAAACTTCACTTAAAGAATCTTTTGTTTCTCTAATCAATTTTCTCTTATAACGATAACGTATATACTCCTTAGCGGTTTCTTTACAAGAAGATGCCATTAACTTATTTTCCACTAAATCTTGTATATCCTCTACTGAAAGTTCTTCCTGTTTTTGATGCAAGATTTCCTCCGCAATTTTTTCTTTAATACCTTCTTTTACAAAGCCCGCTTTACCAATAGCATTTATAATCTTTTGCTTCTCAAAAGGTACTATACTTCCGTCCCGCTTTTTAACAAATTTTACCATTGTTACCTCCTTATGGAAAAAGACTACCCATTTGAGTAGTCTTTTATTTATTTAATGTCCAACACTTCTTTTATAGCGTCATACCTAGGAGTGTAAAAACACTCTAGGAAAGCTTTATATGGGTCTACCTCATTGCTCATTACGGCTTTTATTGAAGCAGGGGAATAGCCACTAACAAGTGCAACCCCTTGTTTATTCTGTGTGATAGGCAAGGTATTCGTTCTTGAATTTACATTCCAGAATGACAGCTTTGGAAGCTCATAACCTGCTGCCTTAAAGTTAGATTCTATATCCTTCATCAAAAAGTGCGCTGAATCTGAAACACAGTAATTAAATTCCATATCACTAATGATTAAGATTCTAGGAATCTCAGACTGTTCACAGTGATTTGCTATTGCAGTTCTTAGAACTAAATCAAATACTGCTTCAACATTTGTAGAACATCCCCACTCTGCTTTTGAAACTGCCATTAATCTATCTAAAATATTATTATATTTAGATACATCAACAAATGTAGGATTATCACTAAACGTAATAATTTTATCTTTAAAGACACCCGCATTTCTTTCGGCAAAATAAAGGCCTAAACCAACAGAAGCATCTATTGCCGAAATAGAGGAACTAACAGGTGCAAACATTGAACCGCTAGTATCAACTACAACAATAGTATTTTTAAGCTCACCGAAATCTTTAAGCCCTTTCCACATTGCATCATATTGTGTTTTATAAAGCTGTGAAGTCTGCGTTGAAAAGCTGAAACTATAAACAGAACTAGATAATCCTCTTAACTTCGCCACAATATCCTGCGGGTAAAGAACTCCTGCATTAATCTTTACTTCTCCATTTGCTAGGTGCTCCAAATACTGCCTTCTGCGTTCATTATCTCTATCTAAGAAAAGATTAGAGTAACGCAGGTTTGCTCTTGAAGGTACTCTCTCATAATTAATCTCAGAAAACTCTCCACGACTAATCTGCGCCTCAACAACCTTTAAATACTTGCGTAATGCAGAAAGACGCTTGCGATATTTTGCAGGTGTAGTATTAAAAACATTTATAGCAAAGTAATTTGCAAGTTTGACGGTTTCTTTACTACTTGCATTAACCGATGGCATCCATTTTGCAAGTAAGGAACAAGGTTTATTATTAGCCATTGAAAATTCATCTGCCAATAAAGTCCCTATAATAAAACCTTCCATTTCCTTTTGAAATGGTGTATCCTTTAAAACAAATAGGTCGTCATATCTTCCATACTCAACTATTAAGGGAAGCATCCTAGGAACGTATTCAAAGTTTCTATTTGCAAGTTCCTTTAAAATAGCACGAAAGATACGTCTTTCACCCATTCCTCCACGCGCGTCCCGCAAAAAGAACGTGTAACGTAGCAAAAGTTCGGGGTCAACAATGCTACTAACAAGTAGTGCTACATCTTTTTGCAAGGTTGCATCATCTGCCTTACGCAATGAAGGTACTTTATAGTTAAAATCCAACAGCTCATTGTAGGTGGTGTTGTACCCTACTGCGCCGTTTTCTGTAACACTCTTATTTGCTTCGTTTTGTAGTGCTGTCATAAAAGTAACATTCATAATAATTAGTCCTTTCTTAAAATAAATGGCTGGCATAGTAGGACTCGAACCTACAACCAAAGGATTAACAGTCCTCTACTCTACCATTGAGCTATATGCCAATTTTGAGGGGCTTTCCACCCCACTTGCGGGTTTGGTGACTGCCTGTTCCGTCCACCGAATCTCTTTTACAGCAAGCAACCTTCTTTAATAGTCACACTAACCATTCTGGCGAGTTTTCTCTTATTCTTGCTAACCATATAGGATTTGTTTCCACCGACTAATTTAATCATTTTAAATGATTATGGAGCTACCGAGAGGAATCGAACCCCCAACAAACTGATTACAAATCAGTCACTCTGCCTATTGAGTTACGGTAGCATTTGGTGCTTCCCAATGGAATCGAACCAATCACACAAGGATTTTCAGTCCTTTGCTCTACCAACTGAGCTAGAGAAGCATAATTGGGCTGAAATACTTGAATATAATTCATTGTTATAGTTCAAAGTATTAAATGTTACATTATCAACCCATATGGAGCGGCAAGTAGGAGTTGCACCCACCCTTTTGAGTCCTTGCTTCCTCAACTACACACTTGTGCTTTGCCGCATTTGGTGTGCCTGACCAGACTTGAACTGGTACGGATAAATCCGAGGGATTTTAAGTCCCTTGCGTCTGCCAATTACGCCACAGGCACATAAAATGGTGCGCACACTAGGAATTGAACCTAGCACATACCGATTAAAAATCGGTTACTCTACCAACTGAGTTATGTGCGCATTTTTGGCTTCCCCACTGTGAGTCGAACACAGAGCAAAGGATTAGAAGTCCCTTAGTTTATCCATTAACCTATGGGGAAGTTTAATGTTGGTGGAGCGACATTATTCCACATCTTCCAATAAGGAATTTCAATCTAAGCTATCCTTATCAGACGGTAGCCGCCTTTCTACCCTCAACATATGGAGCGGGCGATGGGAATTGAACCCACAACATCAGCTTGGAAGGCTGTAATTTTACCGTTAAACTACACCCGCATTTACAAAGTGCCTTAAACAATTGTGCATCAAAACATAAGCTTTTTTAAAAAATTTGCTGAGGCACTTTAAAACAAGATGCTGTTAAAATATTCTTCCATAAAACATTTTGTTCAGATTTGCAGTAGCATCTTATGGTCGGCATAGCAGGATTTGAACCTACGACCCCCTGCTCCCAAGGCAGGTGCGCTACCAAACTGCGCTATATGCCGTAAAATTGGCTGAGGTAAATGGACTCGAACCACTATTCCAAGAGTCAAAGTCTTGTTTCCTACCTTTAGAAGATACCTCAATTTGGAGAGCTGTAAGGGAATCGAACCCTTGAATGTTGGTTTTGCAGACCAATGCCTTCCCCAACTTGGCTAACAGCTCTCTTTAATTAAAGAAAATAGTAGGGAGTGGGGGAATCGAACCCACCGACTGAGCAATGCCAATTATACAAGGATGCAGCACTATCTAAAACTAGATACCGTAATTTTGCTCTGTGTTACCACAATACCTACTCCCTAGATGGTGTCGTGTGCGAGAATTGAACTCTGCATTAATAGCTTGAAAGGCTATTGTCCTAACCATTAGACCAACACGACATGGGCTACTTGAAAAATAAGGCACAGAAAGGAGCTAACAAAAACAAACCTTATTCAAACTCCGTAGCAAAAAGTTTTATGGTGCTCTCTAGAGGATTTGAACCTCTATGACACGATTATAAGTCGTGCATCCTTACCTATTGGATGAAAAGAGCATTTTCTTTATTGTAATTAGTATATCATAGGCTTTCCAATTTGTCAATACTAAATTTGAAAATTTTGGAGGAAAGTATGGGACTTGAACCCATACATCACTAATAAGTGACTACTGGAAGTTTAGCAAACTTCTGCCTTACCATTAGGCTTAACTTTCCATGTGTAAATAGGTAGCGCTCTGCAAAGACTACCTATTTATAGAGCAACTTGTTAGTAAGTCAAACTGTAATGCTGTTCTTTTCCCCGCACTACTAAGGAATTTTATACACCGCTATTTGAGGACACTTAGCTTATGGTGGATAATGGTGGCTTAGGTGGGAGTCGAACCCACGCAGCGTCTAACGCGGCGGATTTACAGTCCGCTGCCATTGACCTCTAGGCGACGTAAGCCATTTTGAGGGAAAGCCTAGGCAGTCCCTCTACATTTTGATTAGAGGATGCTACCCCTGCAAAAATATTCTTTATAATGCCCTCCTTGCTGGGCAAGGCTTACTAAGACACAACCAACTGTAACCATCTGCTGATAAACTTAGTAAGCATGGAGGAGTGGGTGGGATTTGAACCCACGGAACTTCTCAGTTCGTCTGTTTTCAAGACAGGTGCAATAAACCAGACTCTGCCACCACTCCATAATATTGGTACTCCCTGTGGGATTTGAACCCACACTAAACTGTTTCTAAGACAGTTTCCTCTGCCGAATTGGGATAAGGGAGCATATACCCTAGATACTTATAGGAGTATATTTTATAGCAATGTGTAATTAATGTAAGTATCTAGGAGTAACTATTAATTAAGTCTTTTGTAATAATTCTCGATAGTACCGAGAGTTTCGTAAGCTTCTTTATGTGAATTTAAAACTTCCAATAATGACTTAGCTTGCTCAATCAATCTCTCAACCTTATGTTTCTTTGCAGAATTATATTTTGCAAAATATTTCTCACGCGCAATATCTTTACCAAGCTGCTCATCCCAAACATCACCATCAGCGAGTTTTGCAACTCCCTTAAATGAAGAGCTTAAAGAATATGCAAACAGTTCTTGTAAAGGAATATCGTCAATATTAGAACAGTCTTTATCAAGAACCCCAAGGTCTTTCATAAGGTCAAATTCACCGCACTCACCAATACAAACCACTACGCCATGCTCTTTGTCTACAATGTAACGTAATCTCATAATTATTTCTCCTTTTAAAACAAAAATTATTTAAAGTTGGCACACTCGGCTAGGACTTGAACCCAGACCAATGGATTTGGAGTCCACCGTTCTACCAATTAAACTACCGAGGCATTTACAAGGTAGTGCAAAAAACTATAAATCAAACATTCACAGTTAAACATATCATCTGATTTGCTGTACTACCTTTGCTGTAATTATAGTATATCACAAGTCTTGTTGTTTGTCAATACCCTTTTTAAAAATTTTTTGTACTTCCGAAACCACCAACACGTTGCTGCGTTACAACGTCACCCAAAGTATTGTACTTTAAGAAAATTCCTTGTGTAACTCTTTCACCCGCTTTTAACGTAATAGGTTCATCAGTCAAGTTATAGAGGGGAAACATAATCTCTCCATGATAATCTGCATCAATAATTGATGGTGAGTTCATTAAGATTAAACCTCGTTTGCAGGTAGAACTTCTAGGTGTAATAATCAAAACATCTGTATCATACATATCAACAGCGATACCGCTATGTGCCATTCCTAAGCTTCTAGGTGCAATAGTAATATCCTGCGCTAGATAGAAGTCATATCCTGCTGATAATGCTGTCTTTCTCTCTGGCAGCCTTGCATTACCGCTAGAATCATTTTCCACTTTATGAAAACTGCGTTTAGATAAATCATTAAAAAAGTATCCCAATTACTTACCCTCTCTTAAAATAAAAACTTTAATATCTCGTTTACCGAATTTATATGCTTCATGTTTAGTAGGCACATAAATATCAATTCTATTCCCTTTTATAGCACCACCTGTATCTTTCACCTCGTAAACACCACTTAAATCACCTGCACCCTCAATTCTAATCAAAGAGTGCATTGGAATAACATCAGTATCTACGGCTACAATACCACGCCGTACCATTTCACCACTAGCGGTTCTACCATAATCTGGATGCCCCACAGGCTTACCACATTCATCCTCTGCTGCCGTATATGCAGTAGCTACAAAATGAAGTCCTGCAATATCTTCTTCATGTGCAGAAGCTTTTTGATAAGGCTCTACCACAGGTGTAGGCTGCTTAATTGTTGTTGTGGTATTATTTTGTGAACTAAGGCTGTCATATAAATAATAAGCTGGAAAAATAACATTAAAATTAAGCGCTGTAATCAGTGCCGCACTTGCTACAATGATATACTTGCTTGCCATTTTTTACCTCCTTTTGAAGCGGATAACCGCAACAGTACCATGTTTTAGCTTTTAAATATGCTGTACCACATTTATACTCTTTGCCGTCGTCGCCAATAAAAGTAGGCTCAACAGTATATTTTTCATTTTCTTCTAATTCTTTAATCTGTGCTAAAGAATCACTTCCTAGAAAATCAAGAATGTCCTGTTTAGTTTGATTCAACATTTCAATACTAGCATCTATACGCTGTATCAAAAGTCTTGCTTTTGTTTCATCCATTATCTGTACCTCCAATCTTCTAAAAACATTTTAGCACAGATATTGCGGATTGTCAAGAGCCTTTTTTAAAAACTTTAGGGGTTAAATCCTCTTCGCGACGCTTGCAAAGCGTTATCTTCTTGTCGATATACATTGCCAACGCAAAGCATCTGATGGTGTGTGTGAAATATTCATCGAATTTTGCGCTGTCAAAAGAATCAGCCGTAAAATCAAACATCTTTTTCTTATACTGTTCTGCAATATGCAGCGTTTCTATCTTGCTTTTTTCAAGAGATTGCTTGATTACAAGAACTTGGCTAATGCTTGCTTTTGCTATCAAAGCAAAAAATTCGTAAAGCTCCATATCGACGATTTCTGCTCGTGTGTATTGCTTATCTATCAAAACCGTTCCCTCCGAGATTCGTTTTTGTGTGAAAATTCATCGTGTAATCCTATTATACCACACTTTTTGCGTTTTGTCAATACCCCTAGGCAAAAATTCTTAAAAGAAAACGAGAAAAGAAAAAGAACCAAAAAGAAAAGAGAAAA